>JAEIGA010015653.1_pt1 | contig 11545 bp, 9 predicted proteins | sample 9270691 | NCBI WGS metagenome assembly JAEIGA01 (sample SAMN17057246, study PRJNA624740) | gut metagenome | biome: biome; isolation source: fecal sample | host: Bos grunniens | place: China: Xizang | collected 2019
AGATAATCCATCTACTTCCGATACGCTGTTGTGCTGCAATTGCCCTGTTTCCATCGATACCACTTCGTTACCACTAGCCACGTCTAGCAACCTTGATGCCACTAAACACTAAACAGTAATAGCTCTGCTGTGTTCACTAAACAGTAGCGCACTGGCGCTTGTCATTATTTTTAACTTTTTTTGCGATTTTCTTGCGTAATTCAAAAAATAGTTGTATCTTTGCGGTCGCATAGGTTTTATACCGAACACAAATGATCAAAAATACCGCACATTATCATTATTAACACTTTAAAAATAATACAATTATGAAAAAAAATCTATTCGTTTTGCTAGTTTGCCTTTTGGTTAGTGGTTCTATTTGGGCTGATTATTCCACATCAATGCGTCCTATCATGGATAAGTCTGAAGAAATCGTGGACATGATTGAGGATGATTTGGATATGGAAATTGTGCGTATTGAGTATGATATTTTGTCTTCAACCAAAACTACCATCCGTACATTATCTAGCGATTGGGAGTATGGTATAGTGGCATTTGGAGACTATCGCTTCAAAGATATCGATGTGAAGGTATATAAGAAAGTGGATGGCTATTGGAGCTTGGTAGAGGAAGATATGGATACCAGTTCTATCGCGGTAGTGAATATCAAACCATCCTATACCGCCGAGTACAAGATTGAGATCAAGGCATATAGCTTTGAGGAAGGATATAGCGTAGGTCACTATGGTTTGATCATCGCGCACGAATAAGACGCACGAACATATACAATATTAACAAAGTAAAGGATTAATATTATGAAAAAGATTTTGTTCTTTTTGTCACTTGTTTTATGCGTGACAATCAGTGCGAATGCACAAAGTTCCAGGGAATATATCAAGCAAAATATCAAGGAGAAAAACGAATGTAAGAGTGTCGCGATTACTAAGACGAATGGTGATGCAATGATTTATGGACGAAATGGTTATGCAGCTAAAAGTTGTCCTGCATCGTTCGTGAATTCTTTGAGCGAATTGAATGACGAGAATGTAGAGATACAAGATATAAATTTGTCTGAAAGTGGCAGATGGTTCATTCTTTATGGCAGAAACGGAATGCGTTGGGAGAATTTGTATTATTCACTAGAGCAAAAAATTGAATATTACAACGAAGAAGGGGAAAATATTACTACTGTAACATTTAATGACCTAGGAGAATGGATTGTCATTACTACAGAGCATATCAGTGCTTCTTCTCAAGAATTGCAAGATTGGCTAGTAGAAGGATGTGATGACTACGGACAATTGTGGACTGCATGTATCACGGACGATGCTTGTGTGGCAGTGTATGAATCGGGTTACCGATTCTTGGGAGATGTACCACAAGATTTAAAGAAAGCATTGGTAGATTGCGATAGCGATGTGTACATGGTTAAGATTGCAGGTACCTCATGGTTCTTCTCTAGCAAAGATGGATACTGGCAATATAGCATGTGATTCTCGTAAGTTGAATTAAATGTAAGACTTTTAAATAATAATATCGTACTATGCGTTGCAAAAATTGTGGTTGGGAAAATCCCAATGGACTCACAAACTGTGAGAAATGTAACACACCATTAGATGGTGCAGGTAATAATGGTTCTTCTCAAGGTGTAGCACAAGACACCCCTCAAGTGCCAAATCTAAATAAGACGGTAGGCGAAGCTGATGCCTTTCCAATGAATGATGCTAATGTATGCCCTAATTGCGGCTATCCTATGCGTCCAGGTGTGACAGACTGCCCTAATTGTCAGCACAAAGCAGCTCCTGCCCCACAACCTAAACAAGTGGTATCTTCAAATGGTACTGTCAATCCATGGGTACAGGTGACGCCAGCTACCAAGTGCTCACTTGAGCCAGTTGCACAACAAGGCGTAGAGACTCCAGCACTCATCAGCCTGAAGGGTGAGGCACACGAACTGAATCGTGCTAATCTAGATCCAGATAATCAAACCATCACATCAAAAGTACAAGCAAAACTTACTTTTGAAGATGGCAAATGGTATATCCAAGACCAGAGTGCACAGCACACTACGTTTATCTATGCAGGCAACAAAACCGCTCTCAGTGACGGCGATGTGATACTGATGGGTAACCGACAATTCGTTTTTCGCGAGAATAAATAACACATATATATAAATAATAAGGCATCATGGTAGAAAGATGTGCTTTTGATGTGGGCGATCGAATAGATGGCCGATACACGATTACCAAAAGGCTCGGTGAGGGTGCTTTTGGTATGGTGTTTAAGGTGTCTGACTCGCTAGGAAAAGTGTACGCACTCAAAGTACTGAAACTTTGGGAAGTGCACCCTGAAATTCGTCAGCAATTAGTGGACCGCTTTGACATGGAGTTTCAGACTGGACAAATCAGTAGTCCTTATTTGGTTCACTCAGTAGGACATGGCATAGTCAAGGGAAATCCCTATATATTGATGGAGTTCTGTCCGCAAGGGGACCTTGCTCATGCCACACGTGACACCGATTGGAACCTGGTAGCACAACAGGTGTTGTTGGGTCTAAAGGCACTGCATCGTCGTGGCAAGGTGCATCGCGACTTGAAGCCTGAGAACGTTCTTATCAAGGCAGATGGTACGGTGGCGCTGACCGACTTTGGTATTTCTGGCGACCGCAATAAGCGAATGACCGAGCGTAATATCATGGGCAAACCCCAGCAGATTTTTGGTACATATGCCTATATGCCACCCGAGCAAGTGAATCCACACAAAGATGCTACGGTGCTTCCAACTACTGATATCTTCTCCTTCGGTGTGATGATGTATCTGCTTATTACTGGTACTTTGCCCTTCGGTCCCCTGCGCGATGAGAACGAACTAGTGCTCTACCTAAAAGCAGGAAAAGAAGGTCGTTGGAATCGCGAGGTGCTTAAGACATCGCTTTTTGGCAGAATGTTTCTTCCTGTGATTGAGGGATGTCTTCATCCTGATTTTCAGAAGCGCTTGCAATCCGTAGATGATGTGATTGCAATGCTCCCTCCTGTCAGAATGCAGCATCATAGCCATTCGGCTGACGATGATTTTGTGATACCTAGTGTAATACAAGGTATCCAATTGCGCGTGATGCAAGGCGAGGAGTACGGTAAGACCTATAACATCTCTGCACTCGGTCGTCAGAATCGCGGTGTACTGACCATGGGACGTAATGACTCTACCACTACCAATATTATCGCTATTTGTGAGCGACAAAGCTGCTACATCTCACGCAAACATTGCACAATAGAACTTGACCAAAATACAGGTAAATGGTTTATTCGTGATGGTCAGTGGGATCGCAATTACTCGGGCGGTTGGAAGAGATCACTAAATGGTACGTATGTCAACGCTAAAGAAGTAACTCCAGATGGCTACTACTTGGCTCTAGGAGATATCATCTCAATTGGCGATGCTAAACTCAGAGTAGAGGCATACTAATTTTTGAAAGAAGAAATTTGAATTAAAAATTAAGCTTTTTATATTATGGCACAACAAAATCAAACGTATAAACGTTCACTAGCAGGCTCGGTGGGCGCAGGATTAGGTTCAGTTTTCAACGCTGGAGGACGCACATATTTCATCCTAGAACATAAAGTATCTTCCAAATACCATAAAGCAGGTGAATCACAAGAGATTATCGTGGACCAGATAGAGATAGGTCGCGACCCTAAATGTCAGGTGCAGTTTGACGAGACATTCCATACGGTGAGTCGTCGTCATGCGGCTATCGTAAGAGAAGGAGATAATTGGAAATTGATACAGTTGTCTCAAACCAACCAAACCTTCCTCAACGGCCGCCCAGTAACCAAGGAATGGTATCTCCAGAATGGCGATGAGATACAATTGTCAGTGAATGGTCCTAAACTAGGATTTATCGTTCCTACTGGCAATAAGTCTAAGACTGGCAGTATAGCCCTGAGTCGTCGCCTCAGTCTCTTCCGTGAACAAGCGCTCAAACCATATAAGACTGCCATGGCAGCTATGGCAGCTATCATTCTACTGCTCATCGTAGCAGGTGCTACTTGGGGAGTGATTGACTATCAACACGATCAGGAAAGAGAATTGGCGATGCAGGATATGATGGGGCAATGGGAAAACTCTCAACTAGAAATGGAAGAAGAGAGAAGACAATCTGCTGCCAAACAGGCTGAAATAGAAAGAAAAATGCGCAAGATGCAGGAAGAATACGCCGCATTGGTAGAGCAAACCAAGAGAGGGGCGGTAACAGGTACGACTTCAATATCTGCATGCGAACCTTCTGTATATTTCGTGTACATGCGTAAGGTGGTTGTGACCTATGATGGCGAGTCTAAGACATTTGAGAATCTAGGTTCAGGAACAGGCTTTATGCTCAGTGATGGACGTTTCATCACAGCACGCCACGTAGTAGAGCCATGGATGTATCTGACCAATAGCAGCAGCGACGAATTGATACTCTGCAACGCCGTTGCGCACAATGGTGGTGAGGTTGAGTGCTTCTTGGATGCCTATTCTCCTACTGGCGAGAAGATCTCGTTGCGCTCTTCTAAAGCACGCGTAAATCGTGCTACCGATGAGACAAAGGTGGTAGATGGCGTGACATTTGTAACTGCATCAATGGATGCAAGTGATTATGCCTCTTTCCAAACAAATAAGAAGGAGGGTTTGCCACACGATAATGCTTTGTCACGCAAATTACCAGTTCAGGCTAAGCTGACAATCCTAGGCTACCCAATGGGATTGGGTGCTAATTCTCCAGAGGATATTCATCCTATCTATAGCGAAGCCGTAGTAGCACGCGAAGGTCTGCATGATGGTTTGATTCTTACTACAGCCACAACCTTCGAACCAGGCAACTCGGGCGGTCCTGTGTTTGCAAGTACTACCAATGGCGAGTTGATAGTAGTAGGTGTTGTACATGCTATTCAAGGACGTTCTACAGGATACGTAGTGCCAATTAGTGCAGTAAAATAAAGCAGTGAATAATTATGAAAGCGAAGAATATTACATTTCGTATGGCAGCGCGTTGCGAAGCTGCTGGACGACCAAACAACGAGGATAATTACCAGGTAGATTCCAATTTGTCGGACAATAAGTGGAGTTTCACTGCGGATGAAGTAGTGGAACTAGGTGACAAAGGTGCTCTATTTGTAGTATGCGATGGCATGGGTGGAATGAATGCTGGTGAAGTAGCATCTAGCATTGCAGTGAATACAATCAAAAAGCATTTTATGCTAGAGAAACTCACCGCTGCTGCACTAGCCAACCCCTGCAAATACATTGAAGAGGTTATAGTAGAAGCCGATGCTACCATCAAGGCACATAGCAAGGAACATCCCGAAACACAGGGCATGGGTTCGACCGTTGTTATGGCATGGCTGATGGAGAATAAGGTATATGTAGGTTGGTGTGGTGATAGCCGTTGCTACCGCTTTAGTCCTGCGAATGGCTTGGAACGTTTGAGTCATGACCATTCGTATGTACAAGAATTGGTAGATGCAGGCAAACTGACCGAAGAACTGGCATTTGACCATCCAAATAGCAATATCATTACACGTTCATTGGGTGACCCACGTGGTGCTGCTAAGCCTGATTCTAAGGTGTTTGAGATGTTTGACCAAGATATCATCTTGCTCTGTTCTGATGGATTGTGCGGAACATTGCGTGATAACGAGATTGAGAATATCATTCGTCTACACCAAACCTCTATGCAGGAATGCCGCAACGCTCTGTGGGAAGCAGATGAGGCAGCTGGATGGACGGATAATACTACTATCGTATTGGCACAAATATTGTCAGGATGCGGTGCTCCTTCTCCATTGCAGGATACATCCGAACCACAGATGAGTGCATCGAAAATCGCATTGCTGAAGTCGAATAAACGACTAAAATGGATACTAGGTATAGTGCTTATGTTGATTTGTGTAGCCGCTATAGCATTTTCACTGCATAAAATCATACCTGTAATACAAAACAAGATTGTTTTCGCTGCTGATACTACTCTTATTGAAAAGGATACACCATTGCCTCTTCCTCTTCCTACAGCAACAGAGGAAAAACCAGGTGCTAATTCTACATTATCCACGCCAGTTATTCCTCCTAAGAAAATAACTGCCAAACCAGAGGGAAAATCGAATGTGAAGGAAATCGCACTACCAGAGGAAAAAATAGTAGAGGTAGTCGAAGAAAAACCAATTGAAGTAGTCGAAGAGAAACCAGTAGAGGTAATCGAAGAAAAACCAATTGAAATAGTCGATGAGAAAACCATTTCAGAGAAGGATACTGCTACTTTATCTGAAGAGAAAACGGTAGACCCATCTCAAATTCAATTAGCAACCCCAGCAACAACAGTAGTAACCGAGTAAAAAATATAATTATGTTACAAGAAAATACATTATTTGCAGATAGATACCAACTTCTCCAACTTCTCGGACGAGGCGGTTTTTCTGAGGTATGGTTAGCAAAAGACAGTTGGACGCACTTGCAAGTTGCAGTCAAAGTCTATGCCCCTGGACAAGGTATGGACCAAGATGGTTTGAAAGAATTCTGTGGCGAGCTTGCTGCGGTATATGACTTGAATCATAGCAACCTGCTCAAACCACAGCACGTGGATAAGTGGCAAAACATGCCATACCTGATTATGGCATATTGCTCAAAAGGATCTTGCGTGAAGCGTGTAGGCAAGATGAGCGAGAAGGACATATGGAAACTCTTGCATGATGTAGGTGCGGGTCTAGCATATTTGCACGATAAGGACCTTATTCATCAAGATATCAAACCTGATAATATCCTTATTGACAATGAGGGTAATTTTCTCATCACAGACTTTGGTATCTCCTCGCGTGCGCGTAATACCTTACAAAAGAGTGTTGTTGCGGCTTCAGCATCTAAGGACTCTGGTACAGTAGCTTATATGGGGCCAGAGCGTTTTACACGTCAACCTGCGCCAATCAAGGCCAGTGATATATGGTCATTGGGTGCTACTGTGTATGAACTAGTGGAGGGAAACACACCATTCCCACCAATGGTAGGTGGAGGTATGCAAAAGTCGGGTGCGGAAATACCATTTATTAACAAGCCAGTTTCTGACACGCTCAAGTATGTGATATTCAAGATGCTGAGCAAAGAGACTTGGGACCGTCCTACTGCCGCACAACTCGTAGCATGGGCGAACAATCCTAAGCAGATAAAGGTAGATTATAGCCTGTTGTCAGATGATGAACCTACTCCACAGCCTTCTGATCGTGGAGGACAGGCTACTACCAGAATCAATGCATTGACCTTGTCTGTTAGTCCTAAGACATGGACTGCGCCAGCCGCGGGTGGTAGTGTAACGGTAAATGTAGATACCAATGGGAATTGTACGCAGCCTACATCTACTCAATCTTGGGTAAGCATTACCAGAAAGACGGATAAGTCGTTCACCATCAAGTGCGAACCTAATAAAACTGGCAAACAACGTACATATACGGTGAGGGTTTCTGCCAAGAATCTGGTAGAAACTAAAACAGCGGAAGTGGCTATAGTACAACCTGCACTCCCTAAAAAATCCAAAGCATGGTTATGGGTGATGCTCATCTGTGTAGTAGCATCTATTATAGGAGTGTCTATCCACAACAAAAATGAGGAGAAAGAGCGTGTTCGAAATGGACATTACAGTGCAGTTTCGCAGTTCGACAATTATTTAGCTAGTGCAGATATGGATAATATCCAAGATTTTGAAAATGCTAAGAGTTATTTGAGTACTATCAATGAGTATGAGAATCACGAATATTTTGTAGGCGGTACTGTATATAGTATAAAGAAGGCTAAACTGAAAAATAAGTTACAGGAGGTCTATACAGAATTGGATGCTAAATATCGGAAAGCGCCCGATGGCACCAATTTGAAGAAGAACCTAAAGAGCAAACGCGATCAAATAGCAACTATTAAGAATAGTCTATAATGCAATAAAACATGTGATTATGAAAAAGATTATTAGTTTATTCATTGTATGTGTATGCCTATCATCATTCGTGATGGCGGATGATTGCTCAGATGCGCTGAGCGAGGCTAAGAGTTTGTACAACAGTGGCAATTACCAAAAGGCTAAGTCGCTATTTGAGTATGTGAAGAGCGAGTGTGGTAGCAGTTATGGTGATGCTTCTGCGTGGATAAGAAAGTGTAATGATGCACTTACACCCAATCTTACTGTTAGCAAGTCTAGTCTGTCTTTTGGATCCTCAGGTGGAAGCCAATCGATCACTGTGTCTAGCAATCGTTCATGGTCGCTACAAGGTACTTCTTCCAGCATATTTACAGTGCAAAGAAGTGGCAATACCGTGACGGTTCAGTGTAATAAAAATACTACATCTTCCTATAGAAACGACTATTTTACCATAGTCACAGATGGAGGTGATAAAACTGTGAAGATAGTTGTCAGTCAAGAGGCTCCTGTAGTGTCTTTGTCGGTAAGCAAGACATCTATTTCTTGTTCGGCTAGTGGTACTACGGAGTATCTGACCGTCACATCTAGCAAGTCATGGGAAGTACAATATGCGTCAGGTACCATGTACGATGTGACACGCAGTGGCAATACGCTGACAGTGAAAATCAAACCTAACTCTGGCTCCGAGTCACGTTCGGATTATTTCAATGTGCGAACTACAGATGGTGAGAAAGTCGTGAAAATTACACTCTCTCAAGAGCCAGCGCAAGAGTTGAGTGTTAGTCAAACCTCTATTAATTGCTCGGCTAGTGGTACTACGGAGTATTTGACCGTCACATCTAGTAAGACATGGGAGGTGCAATATGCATCTGGTACTATGTACGATGTGACACGCAATGGCAATACGCTTACCGTGAAGATCAAACCTAATTCGACCAAGGAATCTCGTTCAGACTACTTCAATGTAAGAACGAAGGACGGATCAAAGGTAATTAAAGTGCAAATGACACAAAGTGGTACGAAAGATCTAAGCGTTAGCAAGACTTCAATTAATGCTTCCTATAATGGTACAACGGAGTATATCACCGTAACATCAGGTAAAGCATGGGAAGTACAATATGCGTCAGGTACTATGTACGATGTGACACGCAGTGGCAATACACTGACCGTGAAGATCAAACCTAACTCTAGCACCGAGTCACGTTCGGATTATTTCAATGTGAGAACTACGGATGGATCTAAGGTGGTGAAGATCAAACTGACACAAGATGGAAAACCTAGCAGCAGTAGTGCTTCTACACCTAAGGCGAAGGTACATAAGGTGTGGGCAGAGCATAATGTGATGCATGATGGAGTTAAGTGTATGGCTATTCATGTGAAGTTTGAAGTAGATAATATGAAAGGCAAAACAGGACGTATAGCCGCATACTACTATACAGAGTCAGGAACGAAACTAGTGGATAAGAATAATAGTTATCGCACCACGGCTGGCAATGTATCTGTAGGTGAAGACTTTACACCTAGTTATGATGGTAGTATATGGGAGGACTTTGTATTTTATATGCCAAATTCCGAATTGCATATAACTGAGGTGGGTGACTATAAGTTTTTCGTAGCTGTATGGGACCATAATTCGAATCAACTGGCCGATTCTGATTGGGTTTCGTTCTCATATGGTAAATAATGGTTTATCTCACAATAGCGTTTAATAATTTTTAATCTGATTGATTATGAAGCGATTATATTTGCTGCTTATTTATTCGATTTCTGTGTTACTCTCTTTTGCGCAATGCTATTCGGAGCAACATTTAGAGTCAATCTTGGATTCAGTATCTACGAATCCTGATTATGTACTCCGCTGGGCAAATGGTGCTATTGATTCTAATGCTAAGTGTTCGGATGCATATTTTATCAAGGCATTTGTGTACATTACCCAAGAGGATTATCTACAAGGCTTGGAGAATGTGAATAAAGCAATAGAACTTGTAACCAAAAATTCTGTAGTCAAAAAATATGAATTGTATAGCTTTAGGGGGTTGATATACGAGACTGTAGAGGATTATGATTTGGCACTGGCAGACTATACAGAGTCTATCAAACTCAATCCTAATGAAACAGATGCGTATGAGTATCGTATTGAACTATACAAGGAATTGATGCAATATGAAAATGCGGAACAAGATTGCCGTGCGTTGCTTGCTGTCAAAGATAGCTTGGCCTATAAGCTAGAGTTGGCAACGATACTTACGTATCAAGATAGGATTGATGAGGCATTGGAGATACTCAATAAAATCATCAAGTACCAACCTAAGCAAGTGTTGCCATATGCATCGCGCGCTCTAGTAAACGCTCTTGCAGGCAACGGTCAGGCAGCAATTAGTGATTATATCTCTTTTATGACCTTAGAGGGTGATTATTCATTAGATTATCTGGTATCGTATAGTGCAATGGATTATGCCTATGCGATTAGTGCTCTGACAAGCATGGTAGCATCCGATAAAGAGAATGGCATTTGGTTGTCAGCGCGTGCGCGAGTACATATTGCACAGGGTGAATACCAGGCGGCCTTGGCTGATATAGAGGCACTTGAATCAGCATTCGGACAAATGCCATTCTCCCTATATCAAGCATCTCTATGCTATAGAGGATTGTACGACTATGCGAAACAAATCGAATCGTTGAATGCCCTAGTAGCAGCCATGGGTGAGGATACAGGTTCTGATATCTATGTGATGCGTGCTATTGCGCAGCGCAATGATGGTAATACCGATGCCGCCTTGGCTGATTTTGACAAAGCACTGCAAATAGATCCTACATCCGCTTATGCGTTGGCAGAACGCGGCTGGACCAAAGACATGCTCTACAAAGATAGAGAAGCACTCAAGGATTATAATGCGGCTATTACGTATGCAGAGCCCAATGCGTGGATTTATTTGCAACGTGGACGAATGTATCAAGCTGTAGGTGATAGTATAAAGGCACAAACAGACTTTGAACAGGCATTGCAATTAGATACAGTGAGCAGCACACTAGCTTTTGCTTTGTTCTATTTGGGAGATACAGATCAAGCTATCGCATTCATGAATGCTATTATAGCAGAAAATCCTGAAGATGCTGGAGAATACTACAATTTAGCTTGCCTGTATGCACTCGCAAATAAGAAGCAAGAGGCGGTAGATGCGCTAAAATTGGCTATAGAGTTGGGATATAAGTCATACAACCATATCCGACTGGATCGCGATCTGACCAATATCCGTGAGGAACAGGCATATCAGGATATATTGAATAAAATCACAAAGTCTAAAATATCCAAAATGTTTGAAGAAATAGGAAGATAAAAGACAAAATAAGATTTTTAAATAGCAACGTTGCTAAATTTTTTGCTAAAAATAGGTCAAAAAAGCAGCAACGTTGCTGTTTTTATTTATATTTGTATCAAAATTGCTACCTTTGTGCCATAATTTTTAAATGAAAAAATATGAAAACAGAAATTAATGGAGATTGGATTGGTTATTTGAAGCGCTTCAAAATGCCATCCCGTCAGGTGCTGATGCAACCACTGAAATACTTTGGTATATGTTTTGTTGTGCAATCGCTATGTTGTTTATTGGCAATGCATACACACGTGCTTAT
>JAEIGA010015654.1_pt1 | contig 11544 bp, 4 predicted proteins | sample 9270691 | NCBI WGS metagenome assembly JAEIGA01 (sample SAMN17057246, study PRJNA624740) | gut metagenome | biome: biome; isolation source: fecal sample | host: Bos grunniens | place: China: Xizang | collected 2019
GGAGGTAATGCTAAAGTATGGTCATATAACGAAAGTCTTTGTACTGTGATGGATAAAGCCATGATTACTGCTTTTGACCAATCGGGAATAACCGTTACAGGTAACGCCAGTGCTCAAACCTTTGACTATGCTGTTGTTCAAGCGGCGGACAGGTCTAAGGTAAATCTTAGTGGAATGTCTTCTGCCGATGCTTACGATGCCTGTACCATTACCGCAGGCGATAGAAGCACTGTCATTGCTCACAGTTGGAATCAAATCACGGCCGTAGGCGAAGCAGAAGTCTTTGCTCCGTCAAGCTATAAGATAAAGATACTCGGTCAAGCGAAACTGACCATCAAGAAACCCGAAGAATTATGAATGAACACTTAGCCTTGAAAGTCCGTGGCAAATACGCCAACTTACCGGAAGATTTCAGTATCGACATAGAGGATGTAAATCCTATCTTCAACGATTACGAAAGTTTCTCGTTCGATGCACCGTTGCCTATCGAAACAAACCGTCACATCCTGAAGGATATCGACAATATCAAGAGCGACAAGCGACTGATAGAAATGGAAAACGAAAGCATCCAGGTGATAGCCGAAGGCATCCCGTTCCGTTCCGGTCGTTTGCAGACCAACGAAGGCGAAGTCATAGACAAGGATGTTACCTTCTCCATGATCAGCAGTGCCCGTACCATTCAAGACATGGTAGCCGACTTGCAATGCCGTGATATTCCCGTGAAGGATAAGATTCAGATTGGGGAGATGATTGGGAATGTGTTTGCACAGATAGACTATACTTGGGTCCTTCGGTGGAAATCTGGAGGAAAGGATGGCTTCCTATCTTGGGCATCGTGTACTACAACCGGAAGTAAAACATCGGACTCCATGTCGCACAATTTTGAGTTGCAAGCACTCGGTTTTTCTTTTCCAGGTATTTGTAACACAAGTGGTAGCGGTGTGGAAAATGCTACACAAAAAGGGGGTAAGCCGAGCGTATCGCAAAGTTTTATCAATGTGACCGATGAGTATCCCACTAAGCCTTACTGTAATGGCCGTGTTTGCTACACCCACTACAAGAAGGAAGAGGACGGCACGAGCGGGAAAACGGTCAGTACATCCGAGGAATTCGACCCGTATTACATATTGGAAGCGGATAGACCACAAAGCGGAATTTGCTTTTATGTTCTGTACTTCTTGGACTGCTTGTTTCATTACCTTGGCTTCTACTATGACAACAAGCGTTTGTTGACCGTAGGTGACATGAAGCGATTGTGTTTCTTTACCACTCATTGCAAGTACGATTTGGAGCGAAAGTACCCGAATAAGGGGATTGTTGGAGTTGATTCGTTCATCAACTATGACTTTTCGAACATCGACCAAATCAACGCTTGGCTTCGGTCAAGAAATACAAAAGGCCAGTTGAAGTTGGAACACGAAAAGGCCAAGTCGCTTGAAAGTGTCGTAATCAACGGTGTAATCTACAAGCCAGGCGATGAACTTCCGAATGGTGAGGACTTGAAGAAAGCCGAGTTCTTGGTAGAGAATGTAACCATGTCGGCCAAGGCAAACATCATGAATATGTATGCCAATTCAGATAATTTCCCTGACACAAGCGTATCAAGTATTCTTGATTCGTTGTGGGCAAGTTTCGGTGTTCGTTTTGTATCAGACTACGAAAAGATGATTGTCCGTCCGGTCTTTATCCGTGACGTGTTCAGAGATACATCCGCTCCAATCAAATTGCGTGCCCAACTGCTTAGTGTACACAAGTTGAGCGAAAAGACCACAGGTTTCCGGATGAAGTATGCTGCCGAGAGCGACAAGGCCGAACAGCAGAATAATCTTCGTTACGGGGTGAAGGATTATAACACCGATTATGACTATATCGACTATTCCCGCGTGAACGATGACCTGAGTTATCTGAACATCATCAAGAAGAACGGAAGTAGCGATACCACTTGTTACATCGACTTGAATACAGGAAATGCGTATCGTATCAAAGTCAACAAGGATGCCACCAAGGTAGATGAGTTGAAATCGGCTACCTTTGAAGTGGGTGGATATAAAGGTGTAGAAATAGGCGATTGCAGCAGTGCAAACGAAGACTACATTGTAGAACTCGAAAGCGAGTTTGAACCGCTTATATTGAACGATGTCAATGGTCGAAAAGAGAAGAATGTCGGCAACGATGAAACAGGTTATGTAAAGGATGATTCTACCGGAACAGTCTATTCCGTCAGTTCAGCCAACTTGGAAGATGCCAAGCAGATTCTTGCTGCTTTCGTGGATGAAGAAATGTGGCACGAAAACATGGAATACCGCATTCAGAACGTCATGGGTAATAACTACGTGGACGCTTACCTCACCGAAGTATGTACCACCGATGAATGTTACGATCCAAGCAACACCGAAGACGGAAATTCCCCGCTTCAGCATTACGATTGGGGTACGGCTATCACAATTATGCGTGGTGGTGGTAGTGATGCACAGATTCAGCATTACGACTACAACTACGACGGTTGCGGTAACAGCAAGTGGCGCATCGTAGCCGGTGAATACTCCATGGCATCGGATAGCATAGACAACTGGGGTGCGGTATTCGATTATAACGGCACACAGCCGGGTGTAGGTCCCGAAGAACGCTTCTCCCTAAAAGTCCGTGCGTTCAAGGTGGTGAATGGCGAAATCCTTTGCAATAACGACATCTACGATGCAGACGGAAACATCGAAACGAAAGTCCGTAGCCGTGGATTGTTCGATACCTTCATGTCGGAATACGCTCACTTCACATTGAACCGGAAGAAACTCGAAATGCAGTTCTACTGCAACATCAGCGACCTTCTGAACATTCAGTGGGACAAGCGATATAAGATAGACGATTATATCTTCTGGTGGAACAAACTCTCCTACTCCGTTTCCGTTCAGAAAGGCTTGGGAATCGTCACCGCCGAGGTTTATATGCTATAATTCATAACTCAAAATTCATAACTCTAAAGATATGGCACAATCAATCAGTATAGACAGTGGGAGCGTACTCATCGGCTCCCCTATCGAAGTATCCGTACAAGCGGAATCCGTAGGAAACAAGGCGACATTCCACCGCGTGAAGCTCATCGTCAGTGCTGCCCTATCAACCGATGGCCAGTACGAGGACTTTGAACTTTCCGCACCCGTTACGGACGGGGAAACCGCTATCTTTGACATTTCTGACACCCTCCGCACGGTGGCCGGCAAGTTCACCTACTCCCCCATTACCGCCGAATATTCCTATCCCTACCTGGCTTACACCCTGAAGGCATGGGACGAGTACATGATAGACGGTATCCTGAGCGAAAAGGTAGCCGAACGAAACTACGGCAGCACCATGTATGCGCTCATGGGTGCGTTTACCGACGCAGAACGATACTTGTCCGATGGAACAAAATCGGTAACATCGTTCAGCCGGAAGCCGATATCGGGTGAAGTTTGTTCTCAAAATGAGAATGTGGTTTATCCGGTGAAATTGAGTAGCCCGATTTCCATTATTACGAAGCTATCATCCGGTCCGCGAGTATATATCAAGTCGTTGGACGATGATTCAGGTGTTGTTCCCGTAGGCGAAAGACAAGTTTATGTAGATACCAACGCAACCAACCGTGTACAATTCCAATTCGTGAATGGTTTGGGCGTAGTAGAAAGCATCTCCGCTGAATCGTTGGAAGCACTCGAAACAAGCGGTACTTCCGAAATAACAGCCATTACCGCCCCGGCAAGTTTCAAGGGAGTAAATCGTATGTCAGTCAACAAAAGTGGACGCCGACCGAAATACAAGATGTCCACCGGTGTCATTACTCAAGAATGGGCGGAATGGTGGCACAACGAGTTCTTCGACCATAGCGACAAGTTCCGTCGCACCCTCGCACAGTCTTGTTGGATCAAGTTGGACGGACATTGGTGGCCATGTGCGGCTATCCTTGAAGAGGATACCACCATTTACGACCGCACACAAAATGGTATGGTGCGAATCGACTTTACCGTACATTTGGCTATAGACGGTTTGATGAAACCTAGAATATAGGTCGAACAAACCTTGTCCCCTACTTGTTACGGGTGTAGATTACCTTTGGAATAAAAAGATAAATCTATGCCCGTAAGCAGTTCTACAGAACATTGGATAAAGCCGGATGCGCTCACTATAAATTTGAATCATTTTGGCGATCCGGACTACTTGCAAGTTTCCGTTCTTGCAGGAGCCGTCGTCATGGCATTCAAGCAAGACGTTATCGACTACAACGCGGCCCACAATTACCGCACATGGCCACTCGAAGCCGCTAATACTTATCTTGAAACGTCTTCTTCATATAACGTTTACGCCCGATTGACCCGTAGCGAAGTGAATGCACGGGCGTTAATCGTTTATGATACCGTTCTTCGTGATATTGAAGGACGGGAGATAACTTATGTGAAAGTTGAAGGAGTAGAAGAAGATTTGCAAGAGAACAACATTGAAGATGGAGGGATTGAAAACAATGAAGAAGATAAATATGAAGAAGTATTAGGAGAAGTTGATCCTGATTTCTTTTACATTCATTTGGGGCAAATATCTTCGTCTTTAAACGAGTTAGGATGGGGAATCTTTAGAGAATGGATATCTGATTTTAAATTTGGATCTTTAGATACAAATCTGTATCGTAACGAATATTCTTCTGAAGAATGGAGTAAAATGTTCCGATTGAATAAGGTTACGGATATGATAGACGTTTTGAAGACCGTATCTTTAGCTGTTTTCAATAAATTGTCTATAAAAGATAAAAGTATAAAGGACATAAAGCGAAGCACCGACGAAGATCAAGAATTCTTGCTGGACGATGAAGGGAATGTGTTGCTCGATGACAAAGGTAATCCGGTATTAAATCCTCTCTATGTGCCTATTAGTGATGAAACTATTCCTTCTACGAAATACATTTCTGAATCTTTTAATAACCAATTCCTCCGTAAGGACAAGGACGACAGAAGTAAGGGAAAAATCTCATCCGACAAAGGGTTTGAGGTTGGACAATATATAAAGGACTTGGTGGGAAGCGGTGCCAAATTCCATTACGACGAGACCTCCAGGAGAACCGTCATCGAAGCGGACAAGGCTTTTTTCCGTGAGGAGATGATTGTGCCGAAGATTACATTCAACTGCATTGATGTGGTGAGCGGGGACAAGGCGCAGACGTTCGCTTACGGTACTATTAAAGAAGTGAATCCTCTCGGCAGTGAGGGGGAAGCTACGCTTGACTTGCTCAGCGACCAATATGGTTCGATTCAAGTCAACGACATTCTCCGTGGGGTGTTCCACAGGTTGGAAGGAAACAACCAAGCCGACTCCGCATCTGACTTAAACGGTTTCCATTCCTATTCAGGATTCTCTACAGCTTACTTTACTCCAACTGCGATACTGGAGAACCGTGCTGGATACATGCGTTTCAGATACCAGTTGCAGGACGGCACAACCGTACATCCTTGTGCCGGAATGAACTTCTACGCATACGGCAACTTCGACTTGAGCAAGACGGACAGACACAGTGTGACTTACGAGACCCGTCAATATACAAGACGACTCTGCAACATGACGCAGTGGACAATTGACCCCGACAAGCATATCAAGTATCAGGACGGCTTGCTTGACGGATTGGTTATCGGCGGCATGGCAATGAAGGGGTACGGTACTTATGCGGACAATTTCTATCTTACTGGTTCTATCATCGAGTTTACTCCGCAACAGAAGGAGGAAATGAAGGGACAGGATGCCTACATGGTAGGTCTTACGGAATATGTCGGAAGCGTAAGGATGAATGCCAAGGGTGAAATTGAAAACGGCATCTTCAGACCCGTCAATGTATCTATGGGTGGAGAGAATGTCGGTTCGGGAGACGATAACCTTGTGGCACAGGAATACCTCTTGCAGACACGCATTCAGGCATTCAAGGGCACAGAGGAACTCTACTACACTGAGGAGTTGAAGAAAGGTACTTACATTGCATCCGTTTCGCCGGTAGGCTGTAAGGCTGAACTGGACAACGGTGTGGTTTCCATTACCGAAATCATTGATACGGAGTTCTGCTATGTGACCATTTACGTCAATTGCGAAGGTAATGCTTCAAGGGAGCTTTCCTATCAGGTCAAGGTATTGAAGGATGGTCAGATTTCTTTCAAGAGTATCGTATTCACCCGAAACAACGAAGAACCTGCCGTACCTTCTGCAACGGGATCATTTGACAGTCCTTTCCCGACTGACGAAGTGGAGGACGAGGAAGGCAACAAGACAAGAATCTGGTCTGACGGAGTTCCAGATGGCGAAGCGAAGGTGTGGATGAGTACCCGAATCTTCACCTCTGACGGAAAAGAACCGCAACAGGCGGAGTGGAGCAAGCCGCAGGACATGACCGATACGGTAGACTTTGAAGCCATCTATTCGGAACAGGAAGAACAGCCTGAACCGCCTTTGGGGTGGCCTACATTAAATGACGAGTGGATACCTCCAGCCCCTTGGATGGACAACGCTACTCCCAAATCCGTATGGATGGCGACTTCTGTCAGACATAACGGTGTATGGAGCGACTGGCAGGTCGTGAAGATTAAGGGAGAAAACGGCGATGCTTCGTTCAAGTCCTTCGTATTCACAAGAACCAATGAAACGCCTGCTACTCCTAGCGGCGGAGACTACACATCTCCTTACCCTACAGATGAAGCGGAAGATTCGGACGGCAACAAGAAACTGGTATGGTCTGACGGTGTACCTAAGGGAGGCGAACAGCTTTGGGTCAGCACCCGCATTTTTACAGCCAGCGGCAAGCATCCACAACAGGAAGGATGGTCTGAGCCATCCCCTTTGACTGATACGTCTGACTTTGAAGTGATTTACTCACCGTTAAAGTCTCACATGGAAATACCGCCGGGGTTTGAGAAAATTGGCATCAAGATTGACCCTGACTGGTTGAATAAGGCTCAATACAAGGGATGGTATGACGAGGTGGAAGATTTTGAGGGTGATGCCATCTGGATGGCAACCAATACTTGCAAAAACAACGCTTGGGAGGGTTGGCAGATTTCAAGAATCAAGGGAGAGGACGGCAAGCAGCCTCTAACCTTGTCGGTATCCGCTTCGGCTGTATCACGCAATTCACTTGGTTCTTACGAGCCTTCCAACGTGCTTGTACATGCAAGGAAGGGGAAGGAAGACATTAGTGTAGGTCTTACTATCTTCGGTGAGACGGAGACGGGCTACAAAGCTATCTCTGCCGACGGATATTATTCGGAGTACGGTTCTTTCTGGAATATCGATCTCAAGTCACTCAGTGTAGCCGACTACAAGTCCATTGTGCTTCGTGCCTACGAGGGGTTGCGCAGCACGGACTACAGCGATGATTACGATGCGGAAGCTACCGTTACATTCATCGGTGACGGTGCTTCGGGTGCTATGCCTAGGAATCGTGGTGAATTCAAGACGGGTGTCGCTTACTGCTACAATGACGAGTACCGTGACTTCGTGTGGACTGCGGACGGCATGGTATATATGCGTACTTCAAAGTATGCAACGGGTATCGGATTGGAACACGGGTATGTGGTAGCGGATGTTTCAGATGCCAACTATTGGACGGTTGCAGACCGTTCTTCATTGATGGCCATTGATACGGCTCTTATCGACAATGCACACATCGCAGGGTTTACATTCAGACTTAAAAATACTTTACCTGATGGCACTCCTGTGGGTATCTTGGAATCACAGAACAAAACCCTGAGTTTGGATGCGGAGACAGGCGAGCTATACTGCCAGCGTGCAACGGTTGAAGGCTCAATCACGGCTGGTGAAATGGCTTATAGTGTACTTTCAGCAAGCAACGACGAAAGTTGGTTTGACCTTACTGGTTACGGTATGGCTTCGGGAAGAGGTAATTATATCCTCCCGTCAATCAATTCGGGAAAGTCAATGCAGATTCGTGCGATATGCTTGAATATATTCGGAGACAAGAGTATTCCGTTCAATTTTAAATCAGATTCGGGAACGACCTTCATCTATGTGAAATCGGATTGGGACGACAAGTTCTATCCTAAGACCGAAGTGGCACTGGACTATAACCGTCTTTACACCTTTACGTCCGATGGCAATTCATGGATTCTCTCGGAGGGTATGAGTGCGAAGAGTGACGGTCAGTCTGCATTAACCATTGACACGCAGCTTTCTGATTCATCGCCCAATCCGGTACAGAACATGGCTATCGCAGAAGAGTTCAAGAAGCATGTCAAACTTGGAAATGCAGACGACCCTGTTCAGACTATTACCAGACCGACAAACTTTACGGGAGGGTTCAGTGTAAACAACAAGTCCCTTAAGTATGTCGAGAATAACGGGAAGGGCTATTGGGTAATGGATGGAGACGTGCTTGTAACGGGTGGTGTCACTATCCATGCAAGCGAAACCGCATACAAGCCTAGCACCATTATGGATGCCGTGCGTGTGGACAGCACATCTATCAGTAAGGACAAAGGCAAGCTGGAAGTGGTAGGTATCGACCCTGCAATCGCTTTGGCAGCTATCTATGTGGATGGAAAGACTATCAGCAAGGCTAACGGTTACTTGGAAGTAATCGGCGGCGCAGGAGGTGGCGGAGAAAGCGGTGGTGGAGGTGAAATCACACCTAGCACTGTCATGGAAGCCCTTACCGTTGATGATACCACCATAAGCAAGGCAAATGGAACATTGTCGGTAAAGGATGTCCCTTGGTCTAAGATTAGCGGCAAGCAGACTACCATTGCAGGCTACGGTATCACTGATGCCTACACGAAGGAAACGATAGATAGCCTTCTTGCAGCCAAGGCGCACAAGAGCGATACCCTTAGCGGATATGGAATCACGGATGCGAAGATTGAGAAAGGTGTAATCACTCTTGGTGCATCTACTATCACCCCTCTCACGCAAGAATTGGCTGACAAGGCTTACGTTACATCCATAGGTATCGGTGAAAGCACGCTCAAATGGGTGGTAGACGGAAAGGTTCAGGAAGTAACCATTCCTTACGCTGTTAAAGCTGGAAGCCTTAATATCGCCAACAAGACTGCTTGGGGACAGACATTCTTCAACAATGGAATGCCGTCCAACGTAAGCGGTGACATGTCGAGTGTAGGTCATATTGAGATGAACCATAATGCAGTTTCAAACAATATCTACATGAGTGGTTCAAGCTCGCAGTACGGCTCTTCAAGATGGAAGATTGGCACAACGGGACAATACCTCCAGTTCGACATCGAAAGCGGAACGGATTCTAGCGGCAACAGTCTTGGAACGGTTCAGGTATTGCAGTTGGAAGCGACAAAGGCATGGGTGAAGGCAGACCTCCAAGTTTGGGGTGACGTTTACCCTTACACCTCGGCTTCTTATACCTTGGGCACTACTGACAAGCGATGGAAAGCGGTTCATGCGGACAAGATTCAGTTCTACAATGCGGACTACTCGATAACCAACCCGACCAACGGAATCAACATCAATACCTATTCGTTGTTCAGCCTCGTGCAGTCAAGGAACGGTGTCACAAGATTGCACATGAATGAAAACGGTAGAATAGGTGTCAACACCACAGACCCTATCGCCACCCTCCATGTCAACGGCGATGTATTCGTGTCGGGTGGTTTCACCTTCCGTTCGGACATCCGCAAGAAGGTCAAGTTGGAGGATGTGGAACTTTCCCTTGATGATGTGGCTGATGCTCCCCTCATCAAGCATTACTACACCGATGACGAGGAAAAGACCGTTCATGTAAGCTCCGTAGCCCAATATTGGAACGAAAGGAACGACTGGTTCACAAAGGAGGACAAGGACGGATACCTTACGATGGAGATAGCCAATGCAGCTTTGGCAAGTGCCATATCAACGGCTAGGGAATTCCGAAGATACAAGGAACAATCGGAAGAAAGGATTGTTACCCTTGAAAAGAGGATTGAGGAGCTTGAACGTATGTTTAACGAACTTAAGGACAGATAAGATGGGTATCATAGCAAAAGAAGATGTAAAGCTCGATGATATATACGACTTGATAGCAGCCAACGGAGGCTCACTGAGTGATTCGGTGGGTTCTCTGTACAGCATCTATGCGAATCTCAACATGTGGAGCAAGTACAAGCCCGTACCAAGCCAAATCCTCTTCTTCTCTTGGGAGAATTGGAAGACTTCCGCTTTCAAGGGTGACAACGGGCAGTGCGGTATAACCATACCGTACTACAACTCCATTTCGGGATTTGCAAATGCGGTTTCAAGCGGTGAGGACAAATGGTATTACATACCGCCGCAAGGTGGCGACATGCAACCGATGCGTCTTGACGACTTCCGTGGGTACTGCTCCGATGCGAAGAATCCTCTTGGAGGTATTGCGACCAGCGGAATCCGTGACTACGAGAAGTATGTGACTTTCGCCATCGACATAGCGCATAACTCGGAAAGCGAGACAAATCTGGCCATATCTGACTTGTCGCTGTTGAATGTGCCGTTGTCGAGTTTCTACCTAGGCATCTACGCATACAACGATGATGGCAACGTGTACATGGAGACGGGCGCAGACCCTATCGGACTCGTCAACGAGCTTCAAGTGTCCATATTGTTCCCGAATACGGGTAAGTTCTACTATGTGCCGTTCTTGTCGAGTACGCCACAGACGGGTAGCGGAAACAACGCAACCTTCATAGGGTTGAATTTCAGTCCTGCAATCGTCAATGTGATAGACAGCGACAGCGTGAGAACGGTTACGGTCAATGCCTTGTGGAGTGCGGACTACTCTTCATTCACTATCGAGAGCCTTTACTTCGACAACAAGGATTCAAACACGGTAACATTCACAGATATTGTGGTTTATCTGTACACGACAAATGAAGGTGATGATATAACCACGGAAAGCACACTCGTTACCCAAGTGGCTATCAGTGGAAGTTGGTCTGTACCTGCAAAAGGAGGACTGAACGTAGAGATTGGGAGGAAGGTGAATGTCAGCAAACAGGATGGCTTGGACTATTGGATTGGTGCGACATCCAACTACAACGAATCGGTTGAGATATGGAGTCAGGTTCAGGACGACCCGAGCATCATGCCTGAAATGCTTGCTAGAATATTGTCTTTAAGAAACTTGTAACGTATGGAAGAAGAAGAAATAAAGAATATCGAGATACGGGACTTTACCACCGTCAGCTCAGTGGACAAGTTCGACCATGTGATAGTGTCGCTGTTCAGTGGTATGCCTGCTAAGATTACCGTGGAGCTGTTGAGGAAAATCCTTTCTGACGGAATCATGCCGTCCGTAGGCGAAAACGGGAACTGGTTCATTGGCGAAACCGATACGGAGGTGGTAGCCGAGGGTAAGACACCGGAGTTCAGGAAGACCTCTTCGGGTATAGAGTACAAGTACACCACGGATGATGAATTGGCATGGAAGCCTCTCATATCGTACTACGACCTTAGAATGAGGTATGAAGACCTTACGGCAGAACAGCGTGACTCGCTCCGAATGAAGCTGGAGGACTTGACGGAAGACGAGATAAAGGAGTTGCAGAA
>JAEIGA010015655.1_pt1 | contig 11544 bp, 7 predicted proteins | sample 9270691 | NCBI WGS metagenome assembly JAEIGA01 (sample SAMN17057246, study PRJNA624740) | gut metagenome | biome: biome; isolation source: fecal sample | host: Bos grunniens | place: China: Xizang | collected 2019
CGAAGGCGAACTCGGTGTTCTCGCCGGTGTCGAAGACGACGTGAAGAGCGAAACCCACACCTACACCCAGCCCGAAGAAGTCGAAGACTTCGTCAAACGCACCGGTGTGGACTCTCTGGCTATCGCTATCGGTACCAGCCACGGTGCTTACAAATTCAAGCCCGGCGACGATCCCAAAATCCGTCTCGACATCCTCGCTGAAATCGAAAAACGCATCCCCGGATTCCCCATCGTTCTGCACGGTTCCTCCAGCGTTCCCCAGGATCTGGTCAAGATCATCAACGAAAACGGCGGCAAACTCAAAGATGCCATCGGTATCGGTGAAGATCAGCTCCGTCTCGCTGCCAAGAGCGCTGTTTGCAAAATCAACATCGACTCCGACGGCCGTCTGGCGATGACCGCTGCCATCCGCAAAGTCTTCGCTGACAAGCCGGGCGAATTCGACCCCCGCAAATATCTCGGTCCTGCCCGTACCAGCCTCAAAGAACTCTACATTCGCAAGAATAAAGAAGTTCTGGGTTCTGCCGGACACGCCTTCGATAAATAATCAGGGTGCTTCCAAAAGGGTTGCTCGAATGAGCAACCCTTTTTTTTATGCGGAGCGATCACGCTTCTGACGGCGTGAGTCGGTGATGCGGCGCCAAACGCACGCACAGCATGCTGCCGCAAATGCAATGCCCAAGGTTTACCGAGGCGAAATCTCGGCATTTGCCGAGATGAAGACTGGTGGAGCAAGTATTGCTCATGGGAGTTTTGAGATTTTTTGAGAGGTGTTGAGCGATTTTGGGAGTAAATCCACCCTGTTTTGTTGTCGGCGACGAGCGCCTTGCATACCAATCAACGTCCCACTCAAATCTCTAAAATCTCTCAAAACTTCCCAAACTCTCCCACAAGCTCCTGCTCAAAGCGCCAACCGATATACCGTCGGGATTGCAGCGATTGCAATCTGTTTGACAAATAATTTTTTGAGTGCTATATTAACAATGCAGTCTACATAATTGATTTTAAAAGGAGCAACGAAAATATGCCGCAGACCTCTGTTTCCGCCAGCAGGCGGGTAAAGCAGCCTTGCTTTACCCTTATCGAACTTCTCGTTGTCATTGCGATTATCGCTATTCTGGCGGCGATCCTGCTTCCTGCTTTGCAGCAGGCCAGAGCCCGTGGTCAATCCAGCAGTTGTCTTAATAACTGCAAGCAATTCGCCACGACCTGGGCGCAGTACAGCACGGACAGCGATGATCAGCTCTATCCGAGTTTGTTGAATGGCAGGCAATGGCCGATCGGTGGTGTCGGCAAGAACTGGGCGGAAAATGCTTCAAAAGATAAGTATTGGGGTGGAAGTACCAAATCCGTTCCGAGAGTGCATGGTTCGACCAGCGGATTCCTGACCCCCATGCTGCAGTGTCCGACAGCTGTCGCCAAGGGCAAAGATGCGAAATACAACGCTTTTGCAATCAAAAACTGTTATGCTTATAACTTCTTTTTCAACCCGCGTACTTCAACCGGTACTTTGATCAATCCGACATCATCGGTCACCAAAATCAGTCAGATCGCCAATGCTTCCAAGGCGTTGCTCCTTTGTGATGACTGGGTTTCGCCGGGATCGGCCCAGACCGCCCGCGGTCAGTTTTCGGCTGATGGGGAAGAGTCCAAGGGCGGTGCACAGGCTTTTTCCTGGATTGGTGCCGAGGCCGGTACCAGTACCGGAAGCAAAGGTGCGCACGGTCTGAATGCCAACATGGCATTCGCCGATGGTCATGTCAATTCTCAACGGCATTTTTATGGAATTGACAGCAGCAAATCCGGCCGCTATCTGCCGGTTTCCTGGCGCCGGGACAAGGAGCTTAAAGAATTGGTATGGTGATTTCCGTTTTACGGAAGTTGTTTTATGATATCGCAGCGTTGTTTTTGGCAACGCTGTTTTTTTATGTGACAAAATTCGTTGAAAATTCCGGTCTTAACTTGAATAATCTCTCAAATGTGATATATTTCCCTGAAAGTATATATAAGTAAATATTGCACCGGATTGTAAATTTATGTTCAGTAATCAGAATATCGTATGTGCGGTCGAATTCGGCACCTCCAAGATAAGCGTTCTGATCGGAGAATTGACCGGCAAAAAACATCTCGAATTGATCGGTTCCGGAGCGGTCGCCAGCACCAATGCGGTGATCAAAGGCGAGATTTCGGATATGAAGCGGGTCGTGGAGGCTCTGCGCAAAGCCTTTGATATCGCCGAACGGAAAGCCGATTGCAATCTTGCCGATTGCCGGGTGATGACGGTCGTCGTCACCGGCGGCGGTATTGAGTCACATCAGGAAAACGCCCGGATCACAGTCAATACCCCCAACGGCATCGTCACCGAAAATGAAAAACGGGCCGTCACCGAAGCCGCCCGCAATCTGGCGCAGACCAGCGGTAAAGAGATCATCAACCTCTGTCCGTCAAGTTTCACCCTCGATCAGCGCCGGGTTATCGAACCGGTCGGCCAATCCGGCAAATTTCTGGAATCGGAGATCCATGTGATCAGCGCCCATTGCCGCCGTTTGAATCCCTTTATTCAGGCGATCCATGAGGCGGGATTTGAGGATATGACCATTGAACCGGTATTTTCCATCCTGGCCGATGTCAGCGGCTCGGTCGATGACAATGAGCAGGAAAACGGTTTCATCCTGCTCGATATCGGCGCCGGAACGACCGAATATCTGCTCAACATCGATGGCGGCGTCCGGGAATCCGGAGTCGTCCGGGTCGGTATGGAGCATGCCGCCAATGACCTTGCCATCGGTTTGGGGTTGCCGATCGACAAGTGCCGGGAATTTTTCACTACCGGCAAACTTGCCGATGCCATCAAAAATCAGGACGAATTTATTGAAATACCGGTTCGTGCCCGCCACATCCGCAAAATCCCGGTCAGCAGCTGCGAAACCATCGTCGAGGCCCGTCTCCGGGAACTTATCGATATGATCCATCACCGGATTTCCGGTAAGCATAATCTCAACACTCTCGGTGCCGGCGGTTTGCTTACCGGCGGCGGAGCGCTTTACGCACCGGTAAAAGATATTTTCACTTCCGTTTTTGATATTCCCTGCCGGACGGTCGTTCCGCTCAATCCCAAATCGAAATCGCTCGCCGATCCCCGGTTCAGCGCAGTATGGGGCGCGCTGATGATAGCACCCGATTTTGTGGACGATCAGCCCAAGAACAGTATGTTGAGTAAACTTTTCGGCCGCTTTGCGCGCAATGGGAGATAAATTATGAGTGAACCAAAAATCACCTTGCTCGGTTTGGGTGGTGCCGGATGCCGGATCATCCGCCGGATATCTCTTTTGCCCGGAGTGGAAAATCTCCGGCTTCTGGCAATGGATTCCGATGCGGACAGTCTTGCCGAATCCGGACTCCCTTCAGAAAATTGTATCATCGCCGGTATGAATTTGCGTTCCGGACGGGGCTGCGGCGGTAACGAGATCCTTGGACGCAGCGCCGTCGCTGTCGAAAGACCCCGTCTGACCCGTATCCTCGAAGGTACTAACATTCTGATGATCGTCGGCGGTCTCGGCGGCGGAATGTGCAGCGGCGGATTGCCCGCTCTGCTCGGTATTGCCCGCAATCTGCATATTACCACGATGCTGATGCTCTCCTTGCCTTTTGCGATGGAAGGTTACGGCAGACGCAAACAGGCTGATGACCGGATCTGTTCAGATCTGCTGCCGCTGGCGGATTGTCTGATCGCATTGCCCAATGATCTTTTGTTTTCGACCCTGCCTCCGGAAACTCCGCTGCTTCAGGCGCTGGAGCTGGCGGATACGGAGATGGCACGGACGGCGATCGCCTTGTCTTCGATTTTGCTTTCCGGAAATCTTTTCAGTGCGGATATGGCAAATTTTTCGGCGGTTTTGAAACCCAATGCCCTCTGTTCTCTCGGTGTCGGTGTCGCTTCTGTTTCGGAAGAAAATGCCATCGAAAAGGCGATGGAACGGATGATGCTTTCTCCTTTGCTCGGCGGACCGGATGAGCTGCAGCGTGCCGATTCGGTGATTTTTACCATCATCGGCGGTGAACAGCTTTCTCTGGGCGAAGCAAAAAGGGCACTCGATCTGGCGGCAAGTCAACTGAATAAATCTGCTGAACGCAGAGTTTTGCTCGGCGCCGGAACTTCTCCGTTGTGGAACGATATGATCCAGATCACCGCTCTGACGGTTCGCTATACCGACCAGAAGCCGGAAATCGCCACCAGCGTCGAAACTCCGGTTCGCCGTGCGGCTTCGGTTCGCCGCAATGTTTCCGGGGGAGCGGACAGCGCATTCGTCCAGCAGACTCTCGACCTGGATACGATCGACAAGGGGATCATGGAAAACAGCACACCGGATTTATACAACGGCGAAGATCTGGATATCCCCACTTTCAAACGGCACAATATTTTCATCGATCCGGGCAAATGACCCGGATTTTCTCGCTTTAAAACAGAAAGTTCCATGCTATTATGAAAAACAACGAAATCTGTTGGGATCTTGAATCACTTTATGCAACTCCGGCACTTTGGGATGAGGATTTTGCCAAATTGGATGGTGTTGCCCGCAATTTTGCCGGATACAAGGGACGCCTTGCCGAATCTCCGGTACTTTTCCGTCAAGCTATTGAAGCTTCTGACGAATTTGACCGGCTCGCTGAAAAACTTTACACCTATGCCCATTTGCGTTCCGACGAAAACACCACCATCGGTGTGAATCGCGCCCGGGTCGACCGGATCAGTGCCAAACTGGCGGCTCTTTCGGAATTGGAGGCGTGGTTCGCCCCCGAAGTCATGGCGATCCCTGATGATCGGATGGCGGAACTTTTGCAATCGGAGGAACTGGCTTTGTACCGGCGCAGTATCGAAGAACTTTTGCGGGAGAAAAAACATATTTTAAGCGAAAAAGAGGAGCGTTTGCTCGGACAGTTGTCCGATGTGCTGGGAACCTCAGGCGATCTTTTTTCGACTTTGAATGATACCGATCTGCGTTTCGGAAGAGTCCGGGGCGAAAATGGCAAAATGCAGACTCTTTCCCACGGCAGTTACCGCCGTTTTCTGGAAAGTTCCGACCGCAACGTCCGCCGGGGTGCTTTCCGCAAACTTTACAACACCTATGCCAAATTCCGCAACACCTTTGCGGTGACTCTTGATGCCACTGTCAAGCGTCATGTCGCCTCTGCCCGCATCCGGAATTTTGATTCGGCATTGCAGCAGGCACTTTATCCGGATAATATTCCCGAACAGGTCTATCTCAATCTGATCTCCTCCGTTCACAACAATCTCGACGGCCTCTTTGACTACTTCAAACTCCGGGGCGAAGTGTTGGATCTGGAGAAGGTCGATATGTACGATCTGCATTGTCCGCTGCTCCCGGCGTGCCGTAAAGAGTACAGCTTTGCCGAAGGCTCCGAACTGGTGCAAAAGGCACTCGCTCCTCTGGGGGAAGATTATGCAGTCAACTTGAAACGGGCGTGGAGCGAACGCTGGATCGATGTCCCCGAACGCCCGGGAAAACGTTCCGGAGCTTACTCCTCCGGATGTTATGACAGTTTCCCCTATCTGCTGTTGAATTATCAGAACACCTTTGATGATGTCTTTACGCTTGCTCATGAACTGGGCCACTCCATGCACAGTTTTTATTCCCGTAAGCATCAGCATTATCACTATTCGGATTACGAGATATTTGTGGCGGAAGTCGCCAGCACCACCAATGAACTGCTGCTCTCGCGCTACTTGCTGCAGAATACCGACGATCATGCTTTTCGCGCCTATCTGCTCGGCCATCTCGCCGACGAGATCCGTGCGACCATCTATCGTCAGACCATGTTCGCCGAGTTTGAACTGGGCATTCACCGGGCGGTATGGGATGGTGAAGTACTCACCGCCGATTTTCTGGATGAAAATTATTTCAAACTCAATGCCGAATATCACGGCCCCTTCGTCGAAACCGATCCGCAGATCGCTCTGGAATGGGCGCGGATCCCCCATTTCCACTACAACTTCTATGTTTACAAATATGCCACCGGTATGTCGGCGGCGATCCGGCTTTCGGAACGGATCCTTTCCGGAGATCCGGCGGCAGTCGAGGCCTATTTGAACTTCCTCAAGGCCGGTGATTCCAAGGATGTGCTGGATATCATGCGGGATGCCGGTGTCGATCTTGCCACTCCGGAACCCGTTGATGCCGCATTGAAATTTTTCAAAGAGACCGTTGCCGGATTGCGCAAAGAATTGAGCTTGATCTGATATGGCTGTTATCCCGGGCGCAGAAAATCCATCGCATTGCCAATGTGAATGCCGCAAGGTGAAGTTTTGCGGTATTCTTATGGTGCTTACTGCCTTTTTACTGCCGCTGAAGTGGGGAACCATCGCCGCAATGACCGATGCCGCCGGATTTTTCCCGGAGAATTGGCTCGACTATCTGACCATCACCTGGCCGGCACACGCTTTCGGCATCTGGAGCGGTATTCTGCTGCTGATAAATACGATCCTTCTGCCGAGCCGCAAGCCGGTGAGATCCATCTCCGGTATTGCAATGCTGTTGTGGAGCGTCGGATTGATTGCGGCGACGCTGCCCGGGGCGATGGTAAGCACCAGAGATGTCGATTTTGCCTGGGGAGAAGTTTCCAATACCGCCGGTGTCGCCGCGTGGGCAATGGCAGTCTGGCTGCTGCAGAATGCCGATGACCAATGGTTCAAACGGATGGCAGGAGCTTTGGTCGCCGGAGTGCTTATCGCCGGTTGCTACGGATATTACCAATACTTTTACGGCTTTGCCGAGATGAGAGAATTTGTCGCCAAACAGCTCGCCGAAGGAGTGAATGTCCCCGAAGCGATCCAATTGAAAATGGCTGATTCCCGGATCACCTCTTTTCTGGCTTCACCCAATGCGCTGGCTGGAATGATCCTGATCGTACTGCCGCTGATCTGGTATTTCGGCAAAGAATGGGGAAAACTTTTTGAACCGGTGAAATTGAGTGTGCCGCTTTTCCGGGCGGTCGGATTGATCATTACCGGCGGAGCGCTTTTGCTGTGCCGTTCCCGCAGTATTATGGTGGTTTTCATCATTGCCGGGATGCTGGCGGTGTTTTCGTCGCCGTTTATCAAGCGGCGTTACAAGATCGCGGCGGCGATCCTGGCGCTGATGATGTTTGCCGGAGTGGCGGGCTTTGCCGTGCGCTACGGCAGGGGTTTCGGTTCGATGGCTGAACGGGCCGATTATCTGCGGACGACGGTACTGATGATCCGGGATAATCCACTTTCAGGAGCCGGATGGGGCGGATTTTTTTACCGCCATATGCAATGTAAACTCTCCTCCACCGACGAAGCCGCCCGGGATCCGCACAATGTGGTTGCGGCATTTGCCGGAGCCGGCGGGATCTTTGCCGGGATATTGGTGCTGGCGGCGTTGATATTTCCGCTGGCGGTACTGTGGAAACACCGTTTTTCACCGGGGTGGCGATGTGCGGTATTCTGGAGCGGGATATTTTTCACTTTGCACATATTGATGGACTGCGATTTCCATATTCCGGCGATCATGGCGGGAATGCTTCTGCTCTATTTCAGCGCCTTGCCGGGGAGAGAGAGTGCCGTAAACCGCAGTAAATTGCCGATCCCGTTTTTTACCGGAGTCATGCTCATTTCGATCCTGTGCAACGGCTGGTTCCTGTATGGGGAAGTCAAGCTTGCGGAATTCACTGATTTTGTCAATCCGATGGACACTTCGACTCAGTTGCGGGTTGCCGGGCAGAGTTTCGAGGAGGTGGCATCCGCCGCCGCTTTCGCCCGTCCGAATCTGGCATTGATACCGGAAATTTCCGGAGACTGGTATTTGCGTAACGGCGATATGCTCCGGGCGCATGAATCTTATTTGAAAGCGGCTGCTTTGAATCCCCGCCGTCCGGGAATTTACCGCCGCCTTGCCCGGATCGCTTTTTTGCGGGGGGATTCTGCAGCCGGAATAAGTTTATTGAACAAGGCGCAGGCGATGTTCCCGCGCAATCCGAAATATTCTCCGGAGCATCCGGAGAACCGCTATCCGTCATCCGGATCTATTGAGGGAAATTTACAGCAATGATAAGAAAATATGTTTTCGGACCGATAAACTCCAGACGCCTGGGGCGTTCGCTGGGAGTTGATCTGATCCCGTTGAAGACCTGTCCGCTCGATTGTGTCTATTGTGAAGCCAAAGCCACCACCGATTTGACTGTGGAACGTCGGGAATACGTTCCGGTGGATGTCGTTCTTGCCGAATTGGAGGAGACATTGAAAACTTCTCCGGAACTGGATTATGTCACCTTTTCCGGTTCGGGGGAACCGACATTGAATTCCCGCATCGGTGATGTGGTGAAATTTGTTAAGGGGCGTTATCCGCAATACAAGCTCTGTCTGCTCACCAACGGCTTGCTTCTGGGAGATACGCAGCTGCAGCAGGAGATCGCCGGAGTCGATCTTTTGATACCGTCGCTTGACGGTTCCAATGCCGCTGAATATGAGGCGATAAACCGTCCGGTAAAATCGATGCCGTTCGATAAAATGCTCGCCGGATTGGCCGATTATCTGCCCCGGGCGCCGATGCCGGTCTACCTTGAGTTGTTTGTTTTGCCCGGAGTGAATGATTCCGATGCTTCGATCGGACGTTTTGTGGAAATAATCCGGCAATTGCAGGTGGACAAAGTTCAGTTGAATTATCTGGATCGTCCCGGAGCGGTGGATGATCTTCCTGTCGCCGACGAAGCGACATTGATCCGCTTTCTCAAAGCATTGAGACCGGTGGTCAAAGTGGAAACGGTCGGCAAATTCAATTATCTTGATTCATTGCCGATGTGAAAGGGCAAAATCACCTTGTCCAATACTCCTGTGCAGCAGGAAATGCAGATACCGTAATTTACCACCGGGACTCCGGCCTGGGCGAGGTGTGCCAGTCGGTTGAGCATACTTTTGCGGTTGAGCATACAGCCGCCGCAATGGACGACCAGCTTATAAGGTGAAAGATCTTCCGGGAAATCTGCTCCGGAAAAGAATTCAAAATCCAGTTTGCAATTGCATTTTTTCTGCAGCAGCATGGGGATTTTCACTCTGCCGATATCATCTTTGCCGGCGTGATGAGTGCAGGCTTCGGCGATGAGTATCTTATCATTTTCCTGCAAAGTTCCGATCACTTTTGCGCCCTGAACGAGTTGTTCCAGATCGCCTTTGAGTCTTGCCATCAAAATTGAAAATGTGGTGCAGGGCACTCCGGCAGGCAGAGTGTCGATCATCTTTTTTACCACCTGAGAGTCACAGATGACCAGATCCGGCATCTGAGCAAAGCGGGAATATATTTCCGGGAACATATTTTCTTTTGCAACCGTGCAGAAGGCATCGCCATCCAGCGCATCCCGGATCGCCTGGACCTGCGGCAGGATCAACCGTCCTTTGGGCGCCTGCGTATCGATGGGAACCATCATCAGCACCTGTCCTCCGGCTGGGATCAGATCGCGGAGGAGGGGGAGGGATTGGAAAAATTCTTCCGGAAGCAGTTTCAGCATCCGGTTGACCAGCGTTTCGACAAAAACATTGCGGTTGTCGATGGTTTGATTGGAAGCGTTGACTGTGATCGGGGGCGCACCTGCGGATTTTTCCAGATCGGAAAGAAACTCTTTGGAAACTTCTCCGGTGTCACATTTGTTGACGATCGGAATGACCGGGATCTTGCGCTTTGCCGCTTCGGAAATCAGGGCGCTTTCATCATCGCCCCAAATTCCCGGAGTGGTCACCAGCATCAAAATGTCGGCCCGGTCGAGGGCACGCAAAGTGCGTTCGATGCGCTGTTTGCCCAGCGCAGAATCATCATCGGTTCCGGCACTGTCCAGAAGCAGTACCGGACCGATGGGGCGCAATTCCATGGCTTTTTCCACCACGTCGGTGGTGGTTCCTTTTTGTGCGGATACGATAGCGGTATCCTGCCCGGAGAGCAGATTGATCAAAGAGGATTTGCCGACATTGGTTCTGCCGGCAAGCACCATTTGAAGCCGCAAAGATTTTGGCACATTCTGCATGGCTTGCGCCTTTATTTTTTTGCGCTGTGAAGCGGATTACTTCCAGTTCAGAACGCTGGGATCATAATCTGCCGGGGCATTGTAGCCGAGCAGTTCGATGCAGGTCGCAGCCAGCGAACTGATACCGAGACCCTCTTTGAGTTTGGCATCGTATTCGCCCTTGTTTTCCGGATCATAGATGATGCACGGGACCGGGTTGAGCGAATGGCTGGTCTTGCGGGCGGGAACACCGTTGGCATCCACTTTGAGGTTGCCTTTTTTGTCGTGTTCGAGCATATCGTCGGCGTTGCCGTGGTCAGCGGAAATGACCAGCACACCGCCGGCAGCTTTGACCGCCTCTTTGATGCGTCCCAGACAGAGGTCGAGAGCCTCCATGGAGACCAGAACGGCTTCCATGTTGCCGGTATGACCGACCATATCGCCGTTGGGGAAGTTGAGTCGGATCATCTGATATTTGCCGGAAGCGATGGCTTCGACGACGGCGTCGGTGATTTCGGCGCACTTCATCCACGGGCGCTGTTCGAAGGGAACGACATCGGAACGGATTTCGACGTATTCGTCATAGACTTCGTCGAATTTGCCGGAACGGTTGCCGTTGAAGAAATAGGTGACGTGACCATATTTCTGGGTTTCGCTGATCGCCAGCTGTTTGACCTTGGTCGCACAGAGGTATTCGTCCATGGTTTCGGTGATTTCCGGCGGATTGACCAGATAGAGTTTGGGAGCATGCAGGTCGCCGTCATATTCCATCATACCGGCGAACATCACATCGGGACGGACGCCGCGGTCGAATTTATCAAAATCATCGCCGCTTTCAAAAGCGGCAGTGATTTCCAGCGCACGGTCGCCGCGGAAGTTGAAAAGCACCACGGAATCGCCGTCTTTCATCGCGCCGACCGGATTTTTGCCGTCTTCGCTGATGACAAAAGCGGGCAGATCCTGGTCGATGGCGCCGGTGCGTTCACGGAGGGTGGTGACCGCTTCAGTTGCGGAGGTGAAAAATTCACCTTTGCCCTGAACATGGGTTTCCCAGCCGCGTTTGACCATATCCCAGTTGGCGCCGTAGCGGTCCATGGTGATGACCATGCGGCCGCCGCCGGAAGCGATCCGGTAATCTTTGCCGGAAGCGGTGATGGCGGCAAGTTTTTCTTCCAGGGGTTTGACATATTCCATGGCGGAGGTTTCGGGGACGTCGCGGCCGTCAAAGAGGGCGTGGACGCGGACTTTGGCAACTCCGGCGGAAGCGGCATTGTCCAGCATGGCAAAGAGGTGATCGATGTGGCTGTGAACGTTGCCGTCGGAAATCAGACCGATGAGGTGGAGCGTCGAATTTTTATCATTGACATTGGCGATCAGTTTTTTCCAGACTTCGCCGTCAAAAAGTTTGCCGGAAGAGACCGCTTCGCCGACCAGCTTGGCGCCCTGCGAAAAGACCCGGCCGGAACCGATAGCGTTGTGACCGACTTCGCTGTTGCCCATATCGTCATCCGA
>JAEIGA010015656.1_pt1 | contig 11544 bp, 13 predicted proteins | sample 9270691 | NCBI WGS metagenome assembly JAEIGA01 (sample SAMN17057246, study PRJNA624740) | gut metagenome | biome: biome; isolation source: fecal sample | host: Bos grunniens | place: China: Xizang | collected 2019
ATCCACATCCGTTGTTGTTACAACTAAATATTGGTTGTCTACCATATACTGGTACTGTTCCTACTGGACAATTGTTAAGTCTGTCATATAATGCATCTACTTCTTCAACTTGTCCTGCTCTTATTTGTGCAGTTTGTGCTATTTGCGATGCTCTAAAATCAGCCATTGTTAATTGTCTTTCAAGGTCTCTAATCTTGTCATTTTTAGCATCAATTTTATCTGCACATAATTGGTCTAATATTCTTTGAGTGTTTGCAGTTTGGTTGCTAACTATATCTCTAATACCATTACTTAATGCTTCTCTATCAGCACAGTTTTCACTAATAACAGTTGATGTTAAGTTTGCAAGTCCCAAACGATTTTCACAGCAACAATCAGCAAATTGTCTACTTAAATCAAAGAATTGATTCATATTTGCCATTTGTCTATTATTATTAGATATTTCAGCATTATAGAATCCATTGCTTACTGTTTGGTTCATATCACTGCAACAGTTACATAATTGGTTAGATAAACCATAAATGCCATCTCTTACACCTTCTATTTGGTTAGATAAATGTAGTGTGTCAAATCCATTGTTAGTGTTGTTCATAATTTCTTTTTGTCCGTTACTTAACCAAGCAAATCCATTATCAAAACTGTTTCCACCAAAGAATCCACCATTACCATTTCCGTTATTACCCCAACCAAATAAAGCAAGTAATAGAATTATCCAGATAATATCACTACCATAACCGCCAAAACCATTACCACCCATACCACCATTCATCATAGGATAAACAGGATATGGATAGAAACCATTGTTACCGTTATTTGTAGCCAATTCCACAGTTGGTTGTATTCCTCCGTTCATATTTTCCTTCCTTTCTATAAATCTTTTGACTTAATATTCAAAAAATGTTATAATGAATATGTCGAGATAAGCAAGAAGATTTATATAAGCACGAGAACTTATCTCGACAATAAACTCTTGTGCTTGTATAAGTCTTTTTGTTTTGTCCAACTAGAAAGGAGTATTTATGCAAGAGATATGGAAAGATATAATTAATTTCCCTGATTATCAAATATCTAATTTGGGTAATGTATACTCAAAGAAAAATTACAAGATAAGAAAACCTTTTGTATCTAATGGGTATTTATCCATCTATTTATTTAAAAATGGTAAAAGATATCGAAAAAAAATACACAGATTAGTAGCAGAAGCATTTATACCTAATCCTAATAATTTGCCAGTAATCAATCACATAGATGGAAATAAATTAAATAACATTGTTTCTAATTTAGAATGGTGTACTTCAAAACAAAATACAATTCACGCATATAAAACAGGTTTGATGAAAACAAAACAAATTAACCAATATGATTTAAAAGGCAATTTTATTAAAACTTGGGATAGCATAATTTCTGCTAGTGTTGAATTACAATTGAATAGAAAATCTATTCAGCATTGTTGTATGCACCGCAATAAAACATCTGGTGGGTATATTTGGAGATATGCTGATAAATAGCATATCTCTTTTATTTTGGTTGTTGATTAAACATATTCATCATTTGATCCCATTGTTGCCTTTGTTGTGGATTAAAACCATTTATTGTTTCATTTAATAAATCATTAGGATTGTTGCTCTTTCTTGCTTCTTGATACTTTTTGAATGCTTGTGGATTCGCTCTTTTCAGTTGTTGTTCCATTTGTTTCATCATCTGTTGTGGTATCTGTTGTACTTTGTTTTGCATTAACATTTGTAAAATTTGCATCATTTTTAATCATTCCTTTCAATTCTTCAATTTGTGTTTGTAAATATTCTATTTGTAAATCTTTTGCATCTTTTGGTACAATCTCATTTAATTCATAAGTTTTAATATCTCCTTTAACATTTTTTAACCATAAAATAGACATATCTTTGCTAAAAAATGGTGTGTCATAATAAACATTTTCTTTATTTACATCTTCAATAGTATTTGCATATCTCATTGTATGATTATTTGTAGGTGCTAATTGAAAAGTTTGATTAATAGCAGGTTGTTGATTACTTTTTAATTGTTCTTTCATTTGATTTAATTGAGCTATTTGATTGTCTATTCTTTCGTTTAAACTTTGTTGGTTAAAGTTTTGCCCAAATGGATTTCCATACATATTTATTCCTCCTAAACAAAAAGAAGGAGTATATACAAATATTGCTTTTTACAGCTAACAATTGGCTCATTGCCTTTTTGTGATTCGTTCATTTGTATCTCTCCTTCTGATTACATTTAACCATAAAAAAACTAACCTTGTGGTTAGTCTTTGGTTACTTTATGGTACTTTTCAATTATATTTAATATTTTAGGTATTCTTTTCTTAATAGTACTTCTAGAATAATGTAATTCTTCTGCTATATCTATTTGTGGTATTCCATTTATATAATACATTATTGCTATTTGTCTATCAGTTTCGTTTTTAATATAGTTATTAATTGTTTTAATCCATTGATCGTTAGGTAGTGAATTTAATTCATCAGGTATTTTAGGTCTTGCATTTGCCATTATTTCTTTTTTCTTCTAATAATGGTTCTTCTTTTGTTATTTCTTATTATTTTTCTTTTTCTACTTTGACTTACTTTTGCCATAATTAATCACCAATACTTTGATGAATTTCACTATCTGTTATATCTTGAATATTTTGACTTGTTTCTTCTTCAATTATTTCATTAGGAATTAATAAATAAGTTGTTATTCCTAATATCATTAAAACAATTATTAATATTAACCACTTTATTATTCTTTCCATTCTATTCATAGCACTTTCATGTGCTACAAATGGTATCATTACTATATCTTTATTTTCCATATATCCCCCTACTTTTTAATTGGTAATTGGTTTATTTCTTCCATTATTTTAGAAATATAACTATTTCCACCCATTTTTACATATTGTTCATTCATATAATTAATATTTTCTTTTTCATATAAAGGAATACAACCTAACTCATTATATACATAATATTTGCTAGTTATTGCACTTCTTAACAAACATTTTAATGCTTCTTGTTGTGTTGTATCTCTTTTCTTATATTCTTTAATTTTAGCAGTAAAATAACCTAATAAACCAGTTACTATAAAACCTACTATTGTTAATATTGTTTTTAAAACTATTTCATTAAGCATTGCATATTCTCCTTTAATACCCTTACTTAACTCATTATAACATTAATAAACTATACTGACAAATACCTTTTTACTAATTTATATTCCCACCTTATTTAATTTTTCTTTTAATCTGTATTTAAACTCTTAATTTCCATTTCTAAAAATAAAATTACCACAACAAGGACAAATACATTTAGTTTTATGTACAAATAGCATTGGTTTGTTACATTTTTTGCATTTAATTGAACTTTTAGTTTTATCTTCTCTTAATTTATACGATTCTTTCGGAGTTAATAGTTCTTGCATTTGCTTTACCTAATTTAATACCTTTTGTTTCTATATATTTTTCACATTCGTACTTTAATCCACTAAATACTTTTCTGCAACCTATTCCTTTACCAATTTCTACATTTTTAAAAATAGTATGTACTCCTTTAATATTTTTAATTTCATACCAAATCATTTTTCCAACTCCTAACTATTTTTAGCACAGTAATTAGCACTATAACCATTATTAATACAATTATCATAAGCTGCTTTTGCATTATCTTTCATTAAGTAAATACCTACAAATGCTACTAATATAGCAATTAATAATCCTAATAAATAAATAATTGCATCTTTTCTATCTAGTTGTTTTTGGTATTCCTTTCTTAATTGTTCCTTTTTAAGTTCTCTTTCTCTACTTTCTTCAAATTGTTTTTGACTAATAATTAAATCTTTCATATTTTCTCCCTCTTTCTATTTAATTATCTTCCACTTATCTCCTGTTGTTATTATAATAATACTATACTTTTTTTATACTGTCAATATATAAAATTAAATTTTTTTAAAAAAAAGACAACTTTACAGTTATCTCTTCTTTTCATGTATATCTAATATTTGTTGTTTTAGTTCTATAACACTTAATTCTTTTAACATTTTATGTGTATAATATTGCATATAATCATTATAATCTTGTTCATTTCTTATAAACTTATATGGTTCATCTCCATTGCCTATATCTCTTATTATTGCATAATATCCACCTTTATTTTGTTTATATTCATATTCTAGTGTGTTTACTATATCACTTTCTTTGTTTGATCTATCTAATTCACTCCAACCTGCTATGTTTACATATAACCTATACATTATTTAACCTTCTTTCTTTTATATGTAGCTACTCTTAATCTATCCATTTCTTTTGGTAAACCACTTATTTTACTTACTTCATTATATTGTCTTGTTAATTTTGTTATATTTTTTTGTGATTCATCTATTAAATCATTATTCCCACTTGATACACCTAATATTTGTAAATCTTTTTGTTCTCTTATTTTTCTTTCTAGGTTTCTCATTAATTGTGTTCCTTCATAATTTGTGTATTTTTTATAAGTTCCACTTCTTTTATCATATAATTTAAAACCTTTATCGTTATTTTCTATTATTTCTTTTAATTGTTCATCACTATATTGTGGTTCATCTACTCCTAATATTACACTAAATATATAATGTCTACAATTTAATTCACTAATAGGTCTATAACTATCTTTATGATTATGATTTAATGTTATATTTCTTCCTTTATAATCTTTTGCTATTCTACCTTCTTGTAGTTTTTCAAATTCTTCATTGCTAAACATTCTACCTTGTGCATACTCATGATCTGGTGCTGGATTACTATGTACCGATATTTCTACACCATCTGTATTTAATTCTTTTCCTATTACTTGTTGTATTTCGTTATGTAATTCACTAATTTTACTATTTAAGTGCATTCGTAAAGCACTATCTAGTCTTATACTTCTTCCGCTTTGATAGTTAAGTGTTTTAATTCCACTTGTTCCTATATCTTTTAATATGTTAAACATAGCACTATCAAATGTTTGTTTACCTTGACTTACATTTAATAAAGCATTATCTAATACTTCATTGTAAATATCTCTTAATCCTTTAAATATTAAATTTCCTTTTTCATCTCTAATAGTGTAACCTAATACATTACTTTTAAAATAATCATACATTTCAGTTTTAACAATATTAGCAAGTGCCATAGTTTGCTGTTTTAATGCCTCATTTTGACTAAATGGAACAAAAGGTATATTTCTATATTCATAAAAGTTTTTAGCAAAATTTAGGTCTTTTTTTGCATAATTAGATAGTATATCATCTATATCATTAATATTTAATGAAGTATATCGTTCTAATTGCTTTACTAAATCATCATAGCTACCACCATATCTTAACATTTGTACCAATTTATGTGCATCAGAATATGATAAATTACCTATTTTTTTAACATTTTCTCCTATTTTTCTTAAAAATAATACATTTTGTTGTTCAATTCTTCTAATTAATCTTTGCATTAATAATTCTAATTCTTCTTCACTTATCATACTATCACCTTAATTTAATTGTACTATAAAAAAAAAGAATAGTCTAATACTATTCTTTTTTTAATGCACTTGCATTAATTATCATAGGTAAATTACCATTTATTGTTATATTTGTGCTATTTTCTTTGCTTTTTATACTTTCTAATTGGTTTATTAATGTACTATCTGTTATTGTTTCGTATGTTGGTGTTAATAATTGGTAATACACTGTTACATTGTTGTTTGATAACCAAGTTTTAAAATCATTTAACGCATAAGAAACAATGCTTTTTGCTATATTAACATATATATTGCTATTAGCATCTCTACCTGCAATACAATTTTTATTTGAAGCAACTTCTGTAATAAACATATTTGATATTAAATTTATTGCTCCGTATTCTTTGTCGTTTGTTGTGTATTTGAATTGCCCATAATTTGTTGTTTCACCATTTGTTCCCCAAACTTCACTACTTGCACCCGTTAATACAACTTTTTTAATATTTGCTTTTTTATACCATACTTTACCATAAGGTTCGTATTCTTCTATTGTTGTTCCTAATGCAACCATTGGTGTAAATGTTGTGTTTACTTGTGTGCCATTTGCTATTTTTAATACTAAACTGCTAAAAGCAAAACTTGTTGTTGCATTTCTTTTGTTTCCTGTTCCATAATCATTTAAGTAAAGTCTTGTTCCATCTACATCACATACAAATTCTATTCTTGCATTTGCACTTGGACTATTACATAAATAATAAAAATTACCACTTAATGAAAAATCATTTTTTGTTAAGTATATATTTGTTTCTGCACTTGCAGTACCTGTTACTGTTATTGTTCCACTATCATTTATTGTAGCAGTAATATTATTTGATGTAATTGTTTTTGAATTATTTGAAAATGTTGTAATTTGTAATAAATTCTTTCCACTACTTTTTTGTATGCTATCTTGATAATCATTTATTTTACATAATTCTAATGTTCCTAAATTAACTTCGTAATTTGTTGTATTTGTTCCATCACTTACACTTACATTTTGCAATCCATTTACTACTTTAACTTCTTGTGGATAATCAGGACTAGGACTTGCTATTCCACCTACATAAGGTTCGTAATCGGTCATAGAACTGCCATTTTCAATTTGTGCTTGTTTTACTAGATTGCTAGTAGTATGCCCTGCACCACTTACATAAGAAGTAATCCATACATTTGTTGCTTCTTGAATATTATTCCAATTTTCATTTTCTACTGCTATTGTTACATATTCTCTAACATTTGCAGTTTGTTTTATTGAAAAATTAAGAGTTCCTCTATTTGTTCCATCAGTAAACAAATAAATAACACCATTATTAGCAGTTGTATCAGATATATAAGAAAGTGTAAATGTTTGTTGTAATTTGCTTTTGTCTATTACAAATCTTGCAGTATTTGTACTTTCATAAAAAGCATTAGAACATAAATTTTTTCCACTATAACTATCTTGTTGTGTATCTCCTTTTACTACATTTAACTTAATTGGTGCTTCATAAGTGTTATTTAAGGCTATTTCTGTGCCTTCTGCCGTTACTTTTGGGAAGTTATCGTATAAAGTATCAATTCCATTGTTAATTATGTCTACAAGCCCATTTTTTAACTTTGTAGCATAACTTCTAAATGTATCAGTACTTAATATATTTGCACCAGTTAAGTTAATACTATCTTTTATTAAACCTTTTGTTGTATTAAGGTAAGTTAATTTTTCACTTGTAGTTCCCATTAAATCACCTCACCATTAATTGTATCTAATGCAGTATTTATATCTCCTATACGAGCATTTAATACATTTTCAAGTGTTACTTTTGAAATCAACATTAAATTGTTTGCACTTTGGTATTGTTCGTAAGTTCTTGTTACACCTCTTAATCTTCCATTATCAACACTTGTTCCATAATTATCGTATGCTTTTATAACACCTGCAATATCTTGTCCTGCATAATCAGTATTAGATACTAAACCTTTACCAGTTATAACATTTTCTAATGTGCCTTTACATATAACCCCATATTGATTAAATGTTGCAACATCATTATATTCTGCATAAGTTTTTGTTTGTCCTATTAATGTACCACTACTGTTCATATTTAATCCAAAATAAGCATTTGTCTTTATTACTCCACCTACAACATTTGTTGCATAATCAGTAGTTCCTACTTTACTATTCCATGTTGTTTTTTCGGTATCTGTTACTAATCTATGTGTACTATCATCTTGTAAATCACTTAATTGGTCTGGTATTAGTGCATTTACTTCACTTTTTGTATAATAATCACTTAAATCTACTTCTACTGGTATACTTCCTAATTCTTCCCAAGTTCCATTTATATAGATATATTCTTTATAAATATTTCCTTGTTCTGCATCTTCATAAGGCATAAGGTATATTGTATCATCTTCACCTACAAGTGGTAATTCATTTACTATAATGATTTTAATACTACCTGCATCACCTTTTTCTCCTTTTAGATTTACATATTCGTAATTTTGTTCATCTTCTCTTTTGATTCCTAAATTAGTTCCGTTCCAATTATATTGTAAACTAATTCCATCTATACCATCATTTATTTCAGTTGTTTCTTGTGTTCCATCTTGTTTTGTAATAGTAATAGTTGTTGTTTTATCTACTTTTTCAGCATCTACATCTAAATTACTTGCTCTATCAATAGCTTCTTCTATATCGTTTAAACCATCTTGTAGTAATTGTTCTATTTGTTCTTTATCAGTTGGTGTTATTGGTTCTGTATTTTCATATTGATCCTTTAAACTTCCAACTAATGTACTTATATATACTGGACTTGGATTATATCTTTTTATTTCAGTTTCATCTTCTACTAAATATGCAACTACACCTATTTCTACCATACCTTGTTTATTTAATACTTCATAAGGTATAGAACATTCATTATTATTAATTAATACTTTATAAGTAGTTCCATTATATGTAAAATAAGCATCTTTAACATAATTAGGAGTTATTTCTTCTGTAAATTCAAATTGTACTTTTGTAATATCTATCTCTTTTTCATTTACTGGTGTTTTTTCTATCTCTATTTTATGTGGATTTACTATTAATTTCATTATTCTTCACCTCTTGTACCTAATATATCATCTACATTTGCTTGACTTTCTCTTATTTCTTCAATAGCTTTTTCACTATCTTTTATATCTTCTTTTGGTTTAATCCATTGTCTTATTTCTACATCACTAATAATTCCATTTTTATTAGCCCAAGTTAATTGTTGCCATTCAGTATCTGTATCTTCTAACAAACTATAAGACCAGTCAAATTTTACTTCATATTCTCCATTTGGTGTTAAATTAGCTGCATTTGCTAATACATTACAAGCATAAAAGAAATCATTTAATCCTCTTTCTACATTTACTCTTATATCATCACATAAAGTAAATGTATCAAACATGCTTCGTTTTATTTCAGTAGCTGTTGCATTATTAGTATCTACTTCACTTAATATTCCATAAGAAGTTCCTATTTCATGTTCTAATCTTTTATATAATTCTTGTAATCTTTCAGTGTAACTTCTAAATGCAGGATCAAATACTTCAAAGAAATCATCATTAGTACTATCTATTTTTTTAAATAAACCATTTAAAGGCAAAGCATCTTTACCATTAAACATAGTTGCATCTGCACCTACAAAAGGCCTTTTTAATCTAAATTCATCTAGTAATTGTTTCATTGTTTCTTTAATCTCTTTTATAGTAGCTTCACAACCATAAGTAATAGGTACTCCATACTTATCATTTGTTTTTCTATTATTAATTGGAGATTTAATATAACCAAATAATGCTCTATCTACATTTCCAATTACTTCTTTTAATTTTATATTATTCCAAAAATTAGGTATTTCTCTTAATTGTTCTCCAGTTTCATCACTAAACTTTTGTTCTATAACGCAGTTGCCGTTTTCTAGTCTATAATTAGTCCATCTTATATAAGTTTTTGTTTGTCCTATTCCCTGTGATATTTCTTTTCTTTCTGCTAGTATAGTAGCACCAGTAATTAAATCTCCTTCTGTACTATCTATTGTTACTCTACTTTGTGGTACTAAATTGTAAAATAGTTTATTTCCTTTAACATAAGGTACTAAAAATACACCACCATATCCTAATGACATTGATACTATCTTTTTACCATTTTTCCACATTGATTGACCTATCATATTTAATAAATCAACTCTTTTATTATTTCCTTCTATTGTCATACTACTATCACAAATAGTATAATTTGCTAATTTGTTACTGAATATACTATTAAAATTTATATTTTCTATACTTTCATATTCAACAGCATATTTTAAATTATCTTCTACTTCTTTTTGCTTTGTTTCAGTTGGAGTTTTAAATATTTTGCTTAAAACCCACATCCATATACTTTTTAACATTTTTATTGTCCTTTCTTTTTCCAAATATTATTTAATGCATATCTTGTAGCATCTATACAATGGTTATCTGCATCTACATATCCACTTATATAATTACCATCTTTGTCTTGTTGGTATTCATATATGCTAAATTCTTGTGCTGCATTAGGGCATCTTTTTTGGTCTATTACAATTTTAGCAAGTGAACTTAACCACTTCATAGAATATTCCACACTTCCTGGTCCTTTTTCAGCACCTTTTATTAAAGCTCCGTATGCTTTAAAATCTCCTATTGATTTAGGTTCTGCACTATCAGCTATTATTAAATCATTTTCATCAACTCCTTTTTCGGTTTTAAGGTATTCCCATACATCAGCATTACTCATTTTATTAACTACAAATTCATCAAATATATATAATGTTTTTTGTGATGGATTATAACAACACTTAATCCAAGCTAAAGGATCGGGAAACCACCCAAAGTCTATTCCCTGATAAATAAAATCAAATGTATTTATTTCTTCATCAGTAATATCTCTTAATTCAATATTCTCAAATACATTCCCACCTACACCAGTCATTTCTCCTAAATATTCATTACGATATAATTTTTCGTTTACATCTTTTAAATATTCGGCATCATCTATAAATGCTTGACCTAACCATTTTTTTGGTACACTTCTATAATCACTTAAATGTACTATTCTTGATTCTTTTGGTGTTATTTTTTCTATATTTACAAAATGTTGATTGCTTGCTGGTGTATTATATGAATAAAATTGAACAAAATCATTACCACCACGAATTAAAGATTGATTAATTTTTCTTACTTCCATCATACCAGCAAATTGGTCAAATTCTTCATACCATGTAATTCCAACATATTTGTCTTTTGGTGTTTTTAATGATTTTATTTTTCCATAATCATCAGCACCACGAAAATAAATTACTTGATTTGTTACTAAATTTGTTATTTCCAAAGGAGATTTAGTTAATTTCCATCTTTCTTTTAATCCGGGATATGATTCATCTAATGTATCTATTGCCCATTCTAATTGTGCATATACACTATCTTTTAAAGTATCTTTTACTTTTCTTAATATAACTGCACACATATTAGGATTATTTTCTAATAATTCTATTATTTTTTCACTTATAAAAGATGATTTTGTACTACCTCTACCACCTTCTAAATAAAATTCTCTATAATCTCTATCATCTATATATCTATTTATATCACTAAAAGAACTTACTATATCTTTTGCTGGTATATTTATTATTGCTTTTTCATTTTCTTGTTTATATTTACTCATTTCAGCAAATTTTAACTCTTTATCTATAATAATTCCATAAGCCATTGATAAATCTTTAATATTTGTAAACATATCTATATTTTCTAATTTATCATCTATTTTGTCTATCATTTTGGATAATATTTTAATTCTTTTATTTTTAGTTTTATCCATTTCTTCAAGCATATTAATTGTGTTTTCTTGTTTTTTTTGTTCGAGCCTTTTCGTAACTTCTTTATTATCAGAATTTTTAACAATACTTCTAACTGTTGCTTCACTAATATTATTCATTCTAGCTGTTTCACAATAATTTTGATTATTAATATAATCAGCAATTATTTTTTTCTTTTG
>JAEIGA010015657.1_pt1 | contig 11543 bp, 13 predicted proteins | sample 9270691 | NCBI WGS metagenome assembly JAEIGA01 (sample SAMN17057246, study PRJNA624740) | gut metagenome | biome: biome; isolation source: fecal sample | host: Bos grunniens | place: China: Xizang | collected 2019
TCCACGAGTTCTCAATGTATCTCGGCGGCAAGTGGTATTCTCTCGTGGCTAAGGAAGGACGTTATGACGACAACGACCCTATCGGCGTCCTCGACGTGACCATCCTCTCGAACCTCGTCCTCGACAAGATCCTCGACATCAAGGACCTCCGCACTTCGAAGAGAATCGACTTCGTAGGCGGTATCCGCGGACTTGGCGAGCTCTCACGCAGAGTCGACAACGGCGAGATGAAGGTTGCCTTCGCACTCTACCCTGTTTCTATGAAGCAGCTCGTAGACATCGCAGACTCAGGCAACATCATGCCTCCTAAGACAACATGGTTCGAGCCTAAGCTCCGCTCCGGCCTCGCAATCCATAAACTCGCATAACATTTAGTGGCCAGCGCATTGCTGGCTACCAACACTTTACAGCAATGTCCGTGCTCCCTTTTGGTAGCACGGACATTATAATATACCGCTGTAGCTCAATGAGTTACGCGCCACCAATCCTTATATTGGGTGAAGGATTTGGAATGACGGCAGGAACGAACTTTAACAATACAGGTTATGACGACTGCTATCATCTGTATCTTCATCGTCGGCTATATCATGATCGCGATGGAGAATGTAACCAAAGTCAACAAGGCCGCAGTTGCCCTTCTGATGGCAGTGCTTTGCAGGAATCCTCGGGTACGGGATCCAGACCATTATATAAGGACCCCACCGCACTTTTAACTTTTCATTTGCAGGTTCGGGAATTATTGTATAACATTGCATCACAAATCTGGATGCCGTAGAGTGGAAGGAAGAGCTCTACAACGCGATATAGGTATAGTCGTATATACCTATATCGCGTTTTTTCGTATCTGGAACTTTTATCATACCGTTTAAAAACCACACATTATGGAAGACAAAAACAGGACAGGAGAAATTGCCATCGGTACTTCAGGAATTGAATACAGCTCAAAAATAGAGGAGCGGATATTTACCATAAGAGGCAAGCAGGTGATGATCGACAAGGATCTGGCATTGCTTTATGGCGTAGAGACCAAAAGATTGAACGAGCAGGTAAAAAGAAACATTGAAAGATTTCCCGAGGACTTCATGTTTCAGTTGACTATGGAGGAGCACCAGCTGATTGCTAGCATTGACTTGAAGTCGCAAATTGCGACCTCAAGTTGGGGCGGTTCGAGAAAACTGCCCTATGCATTCACTGAAAACGGCATCGCAATGCTGAGCAGTGTGCTCAGAAGCGAGACTGCCATTGCTGTGAATATCAAAATCATGCGGACTTTCACCCAAATAAGGAAATCAGTATATAGAGAATCCAATCTATTGAATCGGGTAGAATTAATCGAATATAATCTGTCAGACATGAGAAAATTACTCATTGAAACCACAGACAAAGTTGATTCCGTTTTCAATAGCATGAAAGACACCTCTTCATTACCGGCCCAAGGCATTTTCTTCGACGGGCAGATATTCGATGCATATACATTCGTAGCAGATATTATCCGGAAGGCTTCAAGACGAATCATACTTATTGACAATTACATAGATGACACTGTTCTGACTCTTCTGGACAAGAGATCTCCTAATGTAGACGCGATCATATACACAGGAAAAGTGTCAAAGAACCTGAAGCTGGATATTTCCCGACACAACTCTCAATATGCTACGATAGAGGTCAGGACATTCACTAAAGCTCACGACAGGTTCCTGATAATCGATAATGATGTCTACCTGATCGGAGCATCCATCAAAGACCTCGGCAAGAAGTGGTTCGGGTTCACACTTATGGAAAAGACAGATGCAGATGAAATGATTGGAAGAATATAAAATACCGATGGAGGAAATCTACGAAGAAATCAGTGGTTTGTTTTTCTAAAAAGTGTACATTTGCAGACATTAATATAAATGACTGCAGTATGAACGTTAAGGAACTTCTTTACAAGTGCCAGGCAGACAAGACGGCTGTCCTTGCAACCAACTTCTATAATTTCGAAACCCTCACATGCGTGATGAAGGCAGCTGCCAAGATGGAGGCACCGGTTCTTCTCCAGCTCACACGCAGTTCTATCGACTACATGGGTCTTGAGCAGGCTGTGAAGATGGGACGTCAGGCTATCGCCGACTATGGCGTGCAGGGATGGATTCACCTTGACCACGGCGGATCTGTTGAGCTCGTGAAGAGATGTCTCGAGGCCGGCTTTGACTCAGTCATGATCGACGCCAGCGAGAAGCCGTTCGAGGAGAATGTCGAGACCTCGCAGCAGGTTGTAGAGATGGCAAAGCCGTTCGGCGCAAACGTTGAGGCTGAGCTCGGATATGTCGCTAAGCTCGGACAGGAGCAGGGCGGCGGATTCACGACTCCAGAGGAGGCAGCCCTCTTCGTAGAGAAGACAGGCGTAGATGCACTCGCTGTATCGATCGGATCGGCTCACGGATTCTACAAGCAGGCACCTAAGCTCGATATCGAGAGACTTGCCCAGATTCATGCCGCAACCGATGTCGCCCTCGTTCTCCACGGAAGTTCAGGCATCCCTCACGAGATGGTTCAGGAGGCAATCGCCAACGGTATCGTGAAGGTTAACCTCGCAACCGAGATCAAAGACAACTTCATGCGCGCCCTCAAGGGAGTCCTCACATCAAGCGACGAGATCGACCTCCGCAAGGTCTTCCCTAAGGCCATCGACCCAGTCGTAGACCTTCTCTGCGAGAAGTATAGAATGGTGGGCAGCGCAAGAAAGGCGTAAAGACATTCGATGAGAAGATCCTTATATTTAATCATTTCGCTGCTGATCTGGTCAGTCGGGCTGCACGCACAGGATGAGAAGAAGAAGGTTGACTTTGTTTACGATGTCAACTTCGAGATGAACTTCGACAACCGCGAGTTCTACCGCAGTGCATTTTCCAGCTCGATGACCATATTCGGCGCGCGACTTACCCCTGCTGTCGGCCTTGAGGCTGTACAGAAGGACGGAACGTCGCACCGCATCATGGCAGGCATCGATGTCATGAAGGACTTCGGTTCCGCCAACAAAAAGACGTTATCTGTCTTCCAGGAGATATCGCTATACTACCGCCTGAAAAAAGACTTCGGGGACACCGACATGACCCTCTATGCCGGTATTTTCCCGCGCAGAAACATGTCTGACAGGTATTCCGAGGCATTTTTCTCCGACTCACTGAAGTTCTATGACAACAATCTTGAAGGTATCCTGCTGAAGTTCAAACGTCCTAACGCAGAGTTCGAAGTAGGATGTGACTGGATGGGCCAATACAGCGAGAACCAGAGGGAAAGGTTCATGATCTTCACAAGCGGAGAAGGACAGGTTGCGCCCGTGATGTCGGTCGGATATGCCGGCTACATGTACCATTTCGCGAACACATGGCATATCAAGGGTCTCGTGGACAACTTCCTCCTGAACCCTTACATCCGTTTTGACTTCGCGCAATATACCGGGCTGCAGAAACTGTCAGCCACCGTGGGATATCTCCAGGCCTTCCAGAACAACAGAAAGCATGTGGGATACTACATCTTCCCACGTGGCGTTCATCTTGATCTTGAAGCACGTAAATGGAACGCCGCGATCAAGAACATGGCTTTCTACGGCACGAACATGATGCCTTACTACAACTTCCATGATGAGGGAGGAATCAAATACGGAAGCAACTTATACTTCGGCGATCCGTTCTACAGGATACATGACGACGGCAACAACGGTGCAGGCCTGTATGACCGTCTGGAGATCTGCTACGAGCCACGCATCGGCAAACACCTCCAGCTGAGAGTCGCAGCCCTCTTCCACTTCCACAACTTCCACTACTCCGGATGCCAGCAGATGGTCGGAGTACTGGCGTCGTTCTAAGCCTAAATTAGAAGGAAATACACACTACCGTTTAGCATAACAGATTAGCTACCAATAAGTTGAATGGTGTTGCCTGCCTTCCTAGCCATGCAGGCAACACCATTCAACTCACTGTATTTCAGCTACTTACGCTCCACGCTATTTTAACTATGCCATCGTACCGCCGATCAGATCGAGAATTTCGGCGGTAATTTCCTGCTGGCGGCCTTTGTTGTAGGCCAAGGTGAGTTCAGCGATAAGATCCTGAGCATTGTCCGACGCGATCTGCATTGCGAGAGTGCGTGCGGCATGTTCGGCAGCGTTTGCATCGAGGAGCACCGTGTAGATCTTAAGCAGTAGGACCTGCGGAAGGAGATGCTTGACGAGCGACAGAGGATCAGGCTCAAGGATATAGTCTATCGGCTGGTTGTATTTGTCACCCTGATCAAGGTCATGAAGGGAAAGAGGAAGATAGTTTTCGCGTACCGACGGCTGAGAGCCTGGGGATGCGAAGTGGTTGTACAGGAGCATGACCTGTGAAACTTCTCCTGCAGCAAAACTGTCGACAAGGTCGGTAGCCAGATCGGCGGCATCGTCGTATGATGGTTTGTCGGCAATCTTTGAACGATCGTCTTTCAATGTGTATCCGGCCTTGCGCACTGCTTCGGCCACCTTGCGTCCCACAGCGTAAATATCTATGTCCTCAGGAGCATAGCCACGCTTTGCAAGTTCGTCAAGAGTATGAAAAACCCTCTTTATTATGTTTACATTGAAGGAACCGCAGAGGGAACTGTTGGACGAAAAGACAACAAGAGCAACTCTTGCGACATGGTCCTTTGACGGATATTCATCAGTATGTATATCCTGCAGAGTAACAGGGAATTCCGAGGTGCCGAGGCCCATCTTCTCGCGCAGAAGGTCCTGAATCTCATTGTCCTGAAGGAGACCCGCAAGGATACGATGCAACTGCTGCTCATAAGGCAGCTTGCCGCCGATAGCGACCTGAGCCTTATGCAGCTTGGCAGACGCGACCATCTTCATCGCTGAAGTGATCTTCAGCGTATTCCTGACAGAAGCGATCCTGCTCTTTATTTCCTTCAGTGAACCCATAGTTTATTTATATTTATTGACTATGTGTTCCATTGGCCCCCTCCCACTTCGTGGGCCCCTCCCCCTAGCCGGGGGTGGCAAAATGCCAATTCCACACAACAGTCAATAATACTATATCAATAACCCATTGACAATCGAAGCGGCTTCTTTTTCTATAATTTCAAAAATCTTCTGGTCGGTCTTGCCTTTCGACAGCGGCTCCAACACATCATCTGCATGGAAGGCCCGCATCTTCTGGAAAAAGGCTGTCTGGAAGTCATCCACCTGGTCCAGCGACAAATCCTTCAGCAATCCCTTTGTACCGCAGTACAGGACCGCTACCTGCTCCCCTACCGGCATCGGTGAGTACTGAGGCTGAACCAGAAGCCTGTTGTTCTTACGACCCTTATCCAAGGCCATCATAGTGATCGGATCCATGTCACTGCTGAACTTCGAAAAGGCTTCAAGCTCACGATACTGAGCCTGGTCAATCTTCAACGTACCGGCCACCTTCTTCATGCTCTTGAGCTGGGCGCTTCCACCTACACGGGACACTGATATACCCACATTGACTGCAGGGCGGAAACCCTGATTGAAGAGGTCTGACTCAAGGAAGATCTGGCCATCCGTGATAGAAATCACATTGGTCGGAATGTATGCTGAAACGTCTCCAGCCTGCGTTTCGATGATAGGCAGGGCTGTGAGAGAACCTCCTGCCCTGACCTTACCCTCCAATGACACCGGAAGGTCATTCATCTTCTCAGCCACTTCCTGCTGGCCGATGATCTTGGCAGCTCTCTCAAGAAGTCTTGAATGCAGGTAGAAGATGTCACCTGGATACGCCTCTCGACCGGAAGGACGACGGAGGATCAATGACACCTCACGATATGCCACAGCCTGCTTTGACAGGTCATCATAAACCACAAGTGCATGGCGTCCCGTATCACGGAAGTATTCGCCGATGGCAGCACCTGCAAATGGAGCATAGTAACGGAGTGCTGCAGGATCTGCTGCAGTTGATGCCACAATGATCGTATAGTCCATCGCTCCCTTCTCCTTGAGAGTCTGGACAAGACTTGCTATGGTAGATCCCTTCTGACCAACAGCAACATATATACAATATACCGGTTCACCGGCCTCGTAAGCTGCACGCTGATTGATGATCGTGTCTATTGCAATCGCTGTCTTGCCTGTCTGGCGGTCTCCGATGATCAGTTCTCGCTGACCACGGCCTATAGGAATCATGGAGTCAATGGCCTTGAGGCCTGTCTGGAGAGGCTCTGTCACAGGCTGACGGAAGATCACACCCGGAGCCTTGCGCTCCAGAGGCATCTCGCATAACTCTCCACCAAGACGACCCTTGCCATCCAGTGGCTCACCAAGAGGATTGACCACACGGCCAAGCATGCTCTCACCGACATTAAGGGAGGCTATCCTGCGGGTGCGTCTGATGGTCATGCCCTCCTTGATCTTATCAGTAGGGCCCAGCAGCACTGCTCCTACATTATCCTCCTCAAGGTTCATCACGACCGCCTTGATACCATCCTCAAACTCGAGCAGTTCGCCAGCCTCAGCCTTGAGAAGCCCGTGGATGCGCACCACTCCGTCGCTCACCTGCAGCACGGTACCGACCTCATCGAAATGAGGATCGGTGTCGATGGCCTTGAGCTGCTCCAGAAGCACCTGAGAGATTTCGCTTGGTCTTATATTTTCTGACATGTTATACTATTCTATTAGCTTTTTCCACTAGTTCGTTATGAAGTCGTCGCAACTGGGTCTGCACGCTGGCATCCATCCGAAGGTCTTCCACCTGCAGCACAAAACCTCCGATCAATGAGTCATCCACACTTTCTTCGAGCAGCACCTTGGCCCCTGTCTTTTCATGCATGACTGCCTCAAGGGAAGCCTTCAGTTCCGGTGCAGGCATTGCAGTCACAAGTCGTCCGACCTTGATACCGCACAATTCACGATACTGATCTATAAACGAAAGCATGATACGCATGAAATGCTCCATACGCTTATTGACGCACACCAGACGCACAAAGCGGTCCAATTCGTCTGCAAGAGGCTCTCCAACGGCAGCGCCTATAATATCAATCTTTCGGTCAATGCCTATCTCAGGGTGTTTCTGGATAACATCTGCCAATTGACGGACATCCTGCATTCTGAGCGCAAGCACACATGCCTGGGAATAGACTACTTCCCCGGCACCTGTCTCCTGAACAAGCTTCAGAAGAGCTTTGGCATATCTATGTGCTATTGGTCCTGCGTTCATTATAACTTATCTACCAGACTGTCAACCAGTTCCTTCTGAGAAGTTTCGGATGAGAGTTCCTTGCGTACGACTTTCTCGGCAATTGCCAGGGATACCTTTGCGACTTCATTGCGGACTTCCTTCATCGCAGCTTCCTTTTCCTCATTGATGCGTATGCGTGCATCATCCATAATCTTCTGAGCCTCGGCGCGGGCCTGCTCCTGAGCCTGGGCAATCATACGATCGCGCTCGGCAGCAGCCTCCTGCATCAGCCTGGCCTGCTCGGCACGTGTCTGAGAAATGAGCCTTTCCTGCTCATTCTGCAGATTCGCAAGAGCCTCTTCGGCAATACGGGCTGCCTCAAGCGAATCATTGATCCGCTTGGCACGCTTCTCCACCATTCCTGTTATGATCGGGAAACCGAACTTGGCAAGAATGAAGAATACCAAAGCAAAGATTATGGTCATCCAGAAAAGAAGACCACTGTCAGGAATCATCAGGTCCATGACTGCCTTACATTACAATTGCCATCAAGCAAGCGATGATTGCGAAAAGGCAGGCACCCTCGACAAGAGCACCGATGATGAGCATGGATGTACGGATGTTTCCTGCAGCCTCAGGCTGACGCGAAATAGCCTCCATGGCAGACTTACCGATCTTACCGATTCCCCATGCTGCTGCGATAGCCGCAATAGCGGCTCCGATTGCTCCTGCAATTGGTCCCCAGGCGATTGGTGCCGCTTGTAAAATTGTTGATAGTAACATAGTTATTGTAGTTTAAATGTTTATTATTAATGTTCCTCCTGTCGTGACATTCCGATGAAGACGGCTGAAAGCATCGTGAAGACATAGGCCTGTATGAATGCCACCAGCAGCTCCAGACAATCCATGAAGACGCCGAATACCATCGTTATCGCTGTCATCGATCCGTTTATCACCGGGCCCATCTTAGCTGTCACAAAAATCACAGCCACAAGACCCAGTATCATCGCATGGCCGGCCAGGATATTGGCAAAAAGCCTCACCATCAGCGAAAACGGCTTCGAAATCATTCCAAAAAGTTCTATCACCTGCATTATCGGAAGGGGGAACTTAAGGAAGATCGGAGCATCCGGCCAAAGTATCTCCTTCCAATAGTGCTTGTTGGCAAAGAGGTTGATCATGAAGAATGTAAACATGGCCAACACCAGTGTCACGGCAATATTTCCTGTCACATTTGCCCCTCCCGGGAAGAAAGGAACTATTCCGAGCAGGTTGCTCAGGAAGATGAAGAAGAAAGCCGTCAGAAGATACGGCGCATACTTCTTATAATGCTTCTCCCCTATGGACGGCTTGACAAGATCGTCATTCACCATCATAACCATCATCTCCATCAATCCGGTAAAGCCCTTAGGAGCCCCTTCATTCACTGTATCATGCTTCTTATACCATCTGGCAGCGGAAAGCACAAGGATAACAAGCAATACGGCAGAAAATATAAGCGAAGCCACATTCTTTGTTATTGATATGTCAAACGGTCTCGTCACCGAACCGTCCGGCAGGAGTTCCATGATCTTGCCGTCTTCAGAGATGAACAATCCATCATGTATGTGTCCATGCTCCAGTTCTGATGACATGAAACAGTGCCATCCCGTACTGCTGTGAACAATACATGGCAGAGGGATCGTCACGTGATGTCCTTTCCATGTCGTGATATGCCAACCGTATGAATCGCCGATGTGACCGAACACAAGTTCCGAAACATCAACTTCAGCAGTTTCTTCGCTTGAGGCCTCAGCAGGCTGAGACGACAGACAAAGACCAGTTATCATAACCACAACTATGTATCTCCACCAACTCATAACTCGGCGCACACAGTTACTTTATTATCTGCTATCTCGACAAATCCGCTCGCTATGTCTACATTTCCTTCAACGTTATCACTGACGTATATGATTCTTCCCTCTTCAAGCGAAGATATAAGCGGGGCATGGTTCTTCAGTACCATGAAACGGCCAAGCGTTCCTGGCAGAGACACCTTGCTCACCATCCTTTCAAGGATGATACGCTCAGGAGAATATATTATCAGATGTATGTTGTCGGATTTATTCATTACCTAATGCCTTAAGCATGTCCTCACCCTTCTTTATCGCCTCTTCGATAGTTCCCACATTCAGGAACGCCTGCTCCGGAATGTCGTCGACTTCTCCGTCCATGATCATCTTGAAGCCGCGCACGGTGTCCTCGATCGACACCATAACACCGGGCACACCGGTGAACTGCTCTGCCACAGCAAATGGCTGAGAGAGGAAGCGCTGCACCTTTCTCGCACGGTTTACTGTGAGTTTATCCTCATCAGAAAGTTCATCCATTCCAAGGATTGAAATGATATCCTGAAGTTCTTTATGTCTTTGAAGAATCTGCTTCACCCTCTGAGCTGTATCATAATGATCCTTTCCCACGATATTCGGATCAAGGATGCGGGAAGTTGACTCCAACGGATCCACAGCCGGATATATACCGAGTTCGGCAATCTTTCGGCTCAATACGGTTGTAGCATCCAGGTGGCTGAATGTTGTCGCAGGAGCCGGGTCCGTAAGGTCATCCGCAGGGACATAAACCGCCTGCACAGAGGTAATGGATCCGTTCTTTGTCGATGTAATTCTCTCCTGCATCTGGCCCATCTCTGTAGCCAATGTCGGCTGATATCCCACCGCAGAAGGCATTCGGCCAAGAAGTGCGGACACTTCAGAACCTGCCTGAGTAAAGCGGAAAATATTATCGATAAAGAAAAGTATATCCTTTGGACCAGCAGACTGAGTGTTGTCACGGAAAGACTCTGCAAGAGTAAGACCTGACAATGCTACCGAAGAACGTGCTCCAGGAGGCTCGTTCATCTGACCGAATACCATGGCGACCTGTGACTTGGCGACCTCATCATAATCGATCTTCGATAAGTCCCAATGGCCTTCCTCCATGCCTTTGAGGAATTCATCGCCATATCTGATGACGCCTGATTCTATCATCTCACGCAGAAGGTCATTTCCCTCACGGGTACGCTCACCGACTCCGGCGAAAACGGAAAATCCGTTATGTTTCTTTGCAATATTATTGATAAGTTCCTTTATGAGCACGGTCTTTCCTACTCCTGCACCACCGAACAGACCGATTTTTCCTCCTTTAAGGTAGGGTTCGAGAAGGTCAATGACCTTAATACCGGTAAAGAGGACTTCCTGAGAAGTTGCAAGATCTTCGAACTTGGGTGGATCGCGATGGATGGGGAAGGCATTTTCACGATCAAGTGTACGCATGCCATCAATAGCCTCACCGACCACATTCATCACACGGCCTCGTATCTGCTCTCCGACAGGCATTGTAATTGGCGAGGACGAACATATTACCTCCATGCCACGGCAAAGTCCGTCAGTGCTGTCCATGGCTACTGTTCTGACAGTATCCTCACCTATATGCTGCTGGACTTCTACAATGAGTTCCTTTCCATTGGAACGTTTGATAAGCAAGGCCTCGTGAATCGAAGGAAGGCTGGTCTGGTTATCATCTGAAAGATTGAAGTGAACATCGACAACAGGGCCAATGATCTGGGATATATGTCCGACTAAAGATGACATTGTGTTAGTTTTAGGGCATTTGTGTAAATATAGAAATTTTTCTAGAATTGACAATGGCCCACCGGAACGATGGGCCATTAATTATTCTAGATAGAGCTCGTTTCTTCTATCTCAATCTTGTCCTTCTGAAAGCGCTTGTCAATAAGATAATCTATCGAGTATTTTCCTGGACCTGTGATGTACAAGAGCAAAAAAAGTATCAGGTAAATGAATGATAGCTCACCCTCAGGGAAATCAGCGTCATGCACATCGAAGAATGCGACAGCCATAGCTATAATCATCGGTATGACAGTTACTCTGACCAGAAGTCCGAAGATCAGGAACATCGAACAGCAGAACTCAATAAAGACAATCAGCATCAGTGACATATAGCTGCCAAAACCGAATATACTCGGAAATGTTGTGGAGAGCTCCTGAAAATGAACCATCTTGTCAAGGCCATGCAACATGAGCAGAACGCCAAAAAAGATGCGAATGAAAAGGATAAGAACAGATATGCCCTTACCTCTGCAGTACTGTGGAAATAAAAAATCGTAAAACATAGCAATCCATATTTTTAGTCAAGGAATGCCATGTCAAATATTCAGCCAAAGCCAACACTTTAAGGAAAACGTCAGTCGGAAGGAGCTGCCGTCAAAAGCGTGCTACCCCCCTGGCCGCAGGGGGAAGGAGCCCCCTTCGGGGCGTCAGGGGTTCTTTTGACGGCACTCCTTCCGACTGACGTCTGCGTATACATTGCAACCGACTGAAGCGTTGAGACTAA
>JAEIGA010015658.1_pt1 | contig 11543 bp, 9 predicted proteins | sample 9270691 | NCBI WGS metagenome assembly JAEIGA01 (sample SAMN17057246, study PRJNA624740) | gut metagenome | biome: biome; isolation source: fecal sample | host: Bos grunniens | place: China: Xizang | collected 2019
AAATTCTCTCAGCCCGACAGGGCAGAAATTCTCTCGCCGCAGGCGAAATTCTCTAACATTGACTATAGACGATAGACGATTGTAACTTGAGTCAGCCGCAGTTGCGCCGCGGGGAATGGGTGTTTTTCAGTATAGTGTTGATAAGAAAATCGCTCCTCGAATAGGCGAGTGAATCATTGTTGCCAAAGTTTTAGATTGACTTGCCAGAGGGGGATGGTATGACTCACCGCCGCCCCGCGGCGGTTCGCCCCCTGCGGGGCAAATGCATTCGCATTTGTCCAAACAGGCTTACAGCAGTCGCCTGTTTTGCTTCGGGCCCGTCCCACGGGCCCTCACCCCCGCAGAGCGGGGCAAACATCAGGAGCTGTTTGGCTAGCCGCCCTTACAGCCGTCGGGCGTCTTGTCGGACGACAGGTCCCGCGAGAGAAAGGGGTGTGGAAACTCTGTAAAAAAGAATCAGCCGAGGCTGCTTCCTGGCCTTTTGAATGGTCTATACGGGAGCGCAGGGGGCTTACGCTGCGGAGGGTGCTTTGCGGGAGATGATTGCGCGGAGCGAGCAGAGAAGAACCAGCAGGGCGCAAAGTGCAACTGCCCAGTCTCCGAAACGGGCATAGAGGGTGATTCCGGCGTTCTTATCGACAGGCAGAACAGCATAGCTGTGGCCGGACAGATGCGGGGAGCCGTCTGCTTTCTGCAGGATGTCGATGAAGGCTCCATTGGGGGCAATGGCGCAGGTGTAGCCCATGTTGGCTGCACGGACCATGGGGCGGCGCAATTCAATGCAGCGGAAGGCCGCATTGCGGGCTTGCTGCTCGCCACAGCAGGAATGGCGGAACCAGCCATCGTTGGAGATGTTGACGATGACCTGGGGGCCTTTACGGATGTATTTGGTGAGCAGACGGCCTACGGTGTCTTCGTAGCAGATGGCGGGTATGACACCGATGGTTTCCTGGGTGCCGGGCATGGCAACAGGAATGGGGGCATCTCCCTTGCCGGGGCGGATGCCTTCGCCTACCTGTGTGCCGGTCATCTGGCTGTATAAATCCCCCAGCCATTCGATTTTCTCGGCAAAGGGTATGTATTCGCCAAAGGGCATGAGGTGCTGCTTGGAAACGGTGGTGATAGAGTCGAACCCGCCGGGAATGATGGCCATGGAGTTGTACATGCCTCGGGCAATATGCCCCTTGGAGTTGCTGCAGGGTTCCCAGAGGTTCTGGTCTACCCCGGTGAAGAGCACAAAGTCCTGACCGCCCATTTCGCGAATCTGACGGCGCACCAGCGGGAGCCCTGTATCGCTGAAGAATACCTGGCTGGTGTAAAAATCGGGCATCAGCTTACCAGTTGTGGTGTCCTGGTGGATGGGGCATCCCATGGCGCTTTCCGGCCAGATAACCCAGACCGGGAGCTGCTGGGTGATGGCGAGCTCCGGGTTTTCCATGGCTTTCCTGATGGTGGTTTGCTGCACGCTGTTGAAGGCCTGGCGGGTTTCGCGCAGGTGCATGCCGTAGAGGTGCGGTTGAATGGGGCCTGCATCAATGCGCTCTACCTGGTCCAGGTTGAGCTGTACTCCCATGACAGACAGCTGCAGCACATCCTTGCGCTGCATCATGACGAGCGGGGAATAGAGCTTGGAAAGTGCCAGCCCACCAGCAAAGAGCGCGAAGAGCAGCACAATCATGCCGTAAAAATCCCAGGGGCGGCACCCGCGGCCTGTGGCGCGGTATTGCAGCCAGGTGCGGCGGGCTGCACCCCAGAGGATGACGGCTGCGGCGGTGGGGAAGAAGGAGAGGGCCGCGGTGCCGATGAATTCGGCCCATTGCACGAGGGACAGACCATTATAGAGGGCCATGCCCATGCTGTTCCAGCTGAATCCCAGGGTGCCATTGGCGCGGAGCCACTCGATGCATACCCACATGGCAGCACAGCCTGTGGCGCTGCGAAGGGTGCTGAGCAGGTCTGCCGTAGTCCAGTTGTTCCATGCCTGAATCTGGCGTTCGCGCTTCATTCCCGTGGTGTCCGGCCCCGGGGCCAGACGCGGGCGAAGCAGGGTGTTGGCCATGCCTCCCCAGAGCCCGACCAGGCAGGAGTATACACTCATGAGGGGGAGGAAGGCTATGCCGAGAAAGACAGGCAGGGGAATGCGGAAAACATAGCCTACGTTATGAATCCACCAGAAGCTGACGCAGTACCAGCCCATGCCGTAGAGCCATCCGTAAGCGGCACCACGCCAGAAACCCGCCCGCCCGTTCCAGAGGACACAGAGCAGGGGGAGCAGGCCCACCCAGACCAGATTGCCCAGGTCATAGGGAGGAAAGGCAAGAGCCATGAAAGCACCGCCTGCCATGCTTACCAGGGCATGAACCAGCCGACGGCGCCATTTGTGCGCGGTATCAGAGGTCATGGGGCAGAATGCTGAGGTGGCCCAGGTAGGTGCGCTTCTTGCCGACAGGCTGGCATTCAAACTCCATACGCCAGAGCGGAGCCTCCTGGTCTGCCTGGTGCAGTTTGTACAGATCCGGGTTCTGGAAGCCATCTTCGAGGCGGATGATGGCTTCATCCTCCGTTACCTGCAGGCTGTAATCATTCCGGGCGGTGAACTTGCCGTCCTTGTAGGAAATGTTGACGCGGTCGCCCACCTGGTTGCCGGCATCATCGAAGAAGAGGACTGAGATAATGCCTTCGCCCTCTGCAGAATCAAGCTTGATGCGGCCTGTGGGGTAATAGCGGGCTCGCAGTTCCATGCGGGCATCACCGACAGAGCTTTTCCAGAGAGCCTCGGCTTCGCTTATCTTCACCCCGGCTGCCTTCCAGGGGGTGGGTTTGTAGATGTTGCGCCATTCTGCGTGAGGAGCCTTGTTAATGATAGACCAGATGTAGGTTAGGCTGGCAAGGAGCATGAGCAGGGAGGCGAGCCCCCACAAGCGGTTGCTCTGCTTCGGATGTTTCTTATTTCGGGGTGTCTGGTCTTGCATGACCCTATTTTGTACCGAAAAAAGCCGTGTTGCAATAAAAAATGATTGCATTCTGGGAAAAATAGGTCATAAATAGGTGTGGGTGATAATCCCCACATACACGACAATGGCCGATATCGACGATAAGACTGAAAAGAATGTTCCCGGCAAGTTCTATGTTGACTGCAACTGCATCGACTGCGACCTTTGCCGCGAGTCCGCCCCCGATTTCTTTGCCCGCGATGATGACGAGGGCCTTTCCTATGTTTCCAAGCAGCCCGTGACGGATGAGGAGATTGCTCTCTGCATTGAGGCTATGGAAGGCTGCCCCGTGCAGGCTATCGGTGACGACGGCGAGTAAAGCCACGGAATCATTCCTTTATAGGGGCAGCCTGGTTGCTTTTCCGGGCTGCCCGTTTTTTCAGAATTCATGGCTGCTGCCCGCCGGAAGAAGGAATCGCCCGATGTTCCGCTTGCTCCTTTGCCTGTGAGCAAGCCGCGGAAGCGTTTCTATATGCAGAAGATGCCCGATGGAGTGGGGGAGCGCGCCGTGCGAACAGGGAATTTCCGCAGTGGGGCAAGAGCCCAGGCCATGGCTGATTTCTACGGCAGCGGAACGCTGCTGCCCACGGCAAGTAATCAGTGCAGCATGGAGGTTTTGCTGGGTGAGCTGCTCAGTGAGCTTGATTTGCAGGAGGAGGCTCTGGCTCCGGAATTGCTCTCCGATGCCTGGAGGAAGGCTGTAGGCCCGGCGCTGGCCGATGTTTCGACTTTGGCAGGTGTTGCGCGTGGACGTGCTCGTATTCTGGTGAAGCACCCTACGGTGCGTTATGAGATTACGCGCTTGAAACCCCAGATTATCCGGGCGTTGAACCAGATTCTGGGCGCGGGGACTGTGCGTTCCCTTGTGCTGGCTTCCCTGTGATGATAAATAAAAAAGCCCCGCTCTTGACAGAAGCGGGGCTTTTTTATCATGATTTATCCGGGGTGGCTCAGGGCTCAACCCTGAGCCTGGCTGAGCATGGATTCTGCCATGGTGTTGCCCAGGGCGGCAGCGTGTCTGAGCGCTGTGAGAGCCTTGTCGGTGTCCTTTTCCATCAGCCGGCCCTCAATGAGGCACATGGCCAGTACAAAGAGGGCTACGTGGTCACCATTCTGTGAGGCAGCCTCAAGGGAAATGATGTCTTCCCGGTTCTTGAGCTGGGCAAAATAGACACGTGCCAGTTGGTTCTGCGCCTCGGCATGCCCGGCAAAGGCAGCGCGGCGGAGGTGCTCTGCACCTTCCTTTGCTCGACCTGCCTTGAAGGCCGCTGCCCCGGCTTCATATTCCAGCTGCGGATCCATTACTTCTTCTTGGGCAAGAGATTGGGGTCAACCGTGGGGCCTGCTGGTGCGCTGTGTTTTACCTCGAGTGAGTAAATCTCACCCTTGAAGCTGCTTCCCAGTACATCCAGCGGCAGAACGAAGGTGTTGATGAGCCCCTCCGGGTTGCGATGGAAGCGGGTGAGTGTGCATTGGCCTGCAGGAGCTCCGTTCAGGAAGAGCTGGGTATTCCCGGGCTTGCCGATGAGTTTCAGACTTACTTTTTCACCAACAGGCAGCTTGCAGTTGAAGGAGAATTCCATGCTGTCGTTGCGGCGGAAGCCTATGGTGCCATCACCCAGGGCGGCGAAGAGCATGCCTTCCGGAGATTTGAGGAGTACCTGCTCCTCACCCGGTGCCGGGGATTCGTTCAGCTTCAGTTCTATGGACAGCTCATAATCCGGGCCCATGGCAGGCTGCCCCATCACGTAAGGCAGAGAGGTTGGCTTGCAGGAATAACTGGCACCATTCGCCCAGCGGAACTGGGGATTGCAGCCAGGAACTTTGCCGATGGTTTTCAGCAGAGCCTTGTGGTCATCATAGCTGATAGGGGCAGAGTCGTCTCCCCACATCTTGCCTGCCAGCACATCTACTGAGTTGCTGAACATGTGCCAGATATCGTAGGAACCATAGCCTACGTAGCGGCGGTCAATCATATCGTTCCAGAGACCAAAGGCGGCACCCAGAAGCTGCGGGTGACCAGTGGGGATTCTCTCATCGGCAATCTGATTGATCTTCCACTTTTCATGCACCCACTTGTGGCGGGCATCCATGCGGTAGTAGGGAGCAAAGGGTACAATGTAGAGTGCACCATCATTCGTGTTAATGACATCGTACCCCTGGTTGATGGAATCCCAGGCCTTGGCCCATCCTCCATTCCAGAGATTCATCTGTACGCCCTTGGAGTGAACCGGGGTGGTGCCTTTCTTTGTGTTCAGGCTGCCCCAGATGCGCGGGGTGTAGCCCTTGCTTTGTACCATCTTGAGCAGACTGTCTGCATAGCCGCGATAATGTTCAGCATCGCCGTGGAATTCATCTGCCCCCACGTGCATGACCCCGCAGCCTGCAAAGACAGCCGGTTGCCCATTCTGAGGCAGCAGGTATTCATCGAAAACTGACTCGACAAACTTCAGTGTCTCGGGGTTTGTTGCGTCAAGCATTTCGCAGCCACGCTTATTTTTGCTCTTGTAGATGAGGTCCGGTCTTACTCTGGTGAAGGAAAGAGCATGCGCCGGGGTGTCGAATTCCGGAACAATATTGATGCCGTGAGCCTTGGCAAAACTGATGAACTGGCGGAATTCCTCCTTGGTGTAGGAGAGGTCATCTGCTGTAAGACGGGTTCCATCTGCTCCGACTTTGTCAGATTCCAGACGGAAGGCCGTATAGGACTTCTTGAAGGGATCTTCACCGGCAGCCAGGTATTCCTCGTGGAAGATGAAGTTGTCATTCAGGTGAATATGCAGGTCATTCATCTTGTACCAGGCCATGTATCTGACAACCTCCTTCACATAGCTGAGGGGGATGGGAAGACGACCCACATCCAGCAGGAAGCTGCGTACCTTGTAGCGGGGGATGTCCAGAGCCTGGCCACAGGGGACGCTGCCGGCTCCCTGCTGCAGCATCTGCAGCACGCTGCGTGAGCCCCAGAAAAGACCAGTAGGTGTTGTGGCGCTGATGACGATGCCCTTGCCTTCCGCAATATCAAGGGTATAGCCCTCCTCTCCCAACAGGGAATCAGAAGTAGTCAGGAAGGTAATATCCGGCTTTTCTCCATCACCTGCCTTCTGCACAGTGCAATTCAGCATGGTGGAGAGCTCATCCATGAAAGCATCCGTGCCTCCGGCTACTCGCACCACATTGCCCAGTTCATACTTTCCCTTACCGCCGCTCCAGTTCAGCAGGGCGGGGATGATATGGGGCTTGGGATTGGCGTTCTCGCACGAGGTGAGACCGCCTGCCACTGTGACGCTATAATCACGGGAAATGGCCTGTTCGCCGTTCTTGTTCACTACAAAGCTGACCTTGACTTCGGTATCGGTGAGCGGAATGGAAACGCTGCCATCCGGGTGGATGATTTGCTCATAATCTGCCCCCAGCAGTTTGATTTCGGTGCCGGGAACAGCCGGTATTTCCAGTCTGCCGCCTTCAATGCGGGATTGTACAGGAAGCGTGTCTGCAATCTGCTGGAGATTCTCTGCCATAAGCGGAACTAAGGAGAGAGCGGCCATCGTCAGTATAGAGGTCTTTCTCATGAGTGGTATGTTAGCAGATAGAAACTGGATTGCAAGCTAAAAACGTATGTCTGAGGAATAGGGGTGTTTCAGTTCTATTCGGTAAATTCTGCCGCTGAATGAGGAACCGAGGTTCTCCAGAGGAAGGATAAATGTATTCATCCGGCCATCCTGGCGGTGCGGGAATCTTACATTTTCCGGTTCGCCGGCAGACACACCATCGATGATGAGCTGGGTAGCCCCCATTCTGCCGATGAGTTCAAGAGTAACCTTTCTGCCAATGGGCAGCCGGGCGTTATAGGCAAATTCAAGAGAGTCGCTCCGGCGCAGGGTGATACGGCCGTCTTTGCCTGCCGCCAGGAGCTGTCCCTGGTCAGATTCCAGCAGGACCTGTTCCTCTCCCGGCACTGGTGATTCGGGCATCATCAGTTCCATGGTGAGGTGGTAGGCTGGGCCTCGGGAGCCCTTGCCCAGCCGGATGGGGGTGAGCCCGGGTTCCAATGAGAAATGCCCGGCAGACTGGTGCAGGGGATTGCAGCCGGGAATGGAACCCAGTCTGGCGGCCAGGGCCTTATGTTCGTCAAAGCTGCGGGAGACAGAGGGTTGCCCCCACATTTTTCCGGAAAGGACATTCACCATATCACTGATGGTCGTCCAAAAATCCACAGCCCCATAGCCGTTGTGCAGAAGGTCAATTTCATCATTCCATACGGCAAAGCTGGCACCCAGCAACTGAGGATGACCGGCTGGCAGCAAATCGGGGCCAATCAGGTTGGGAAGCCAGTTCTCATAAAGCCCTTTCTGGTTTTTGTCTGCCCGGTAATACCGGGCAAAGGGCACAATATAGAGAGCAGCATCGTGAGTATTGATGATATCATACCCCTGGCGGACGGATTCCCATGCCGTAGCCCAGTCCCGGCTCCACATATTCATCTGGACCCCCTGGCTGCGAACAGGCGTTGAGCCTTTCTTAGCCTTCAGGCTGCCCCAGATGCGCGGGGTGTGCCGCCGCTCCTGGATGTGCCTGAGCAGTCCGTCTGCAAACCGGCGGTAATCTTCCGGCTCACCGAAGAATTCATCAGCCCCTGCATGTACTACCTGGCAGTTTCCGAATGCCGGCTTGCTGCCCAGCAGGAATTCATCCCATACTTTGCAGGCAAAGCGGAGGCTTTCCGGGTTGCCTGCATCCAGCATTTCGCACCGGCGGTCGGGGTGCCGCATCGGCCCCTGGTAGATTAAATCCGGGCGTACGCGGGTAAAGGAAAGCGCGTGGCCCGGAGTATCGATTTCCGGCACAATCTGAACACCGCGCTGGCGGGCAAACTCCACAAGCTCCCGGAACTGGCTGCGGGTGTAGAACAAATCCTGAGCGGTGAGCATGGTGCCATCCTGTCCCTTCACAGAGCTTTCCAGCCGGAATGCAGAGTAGGATTTCCGGAAAGGCTCCTCGCCCTGTTTCACGTAGTGTTCGTGGAAGATGTAGTTATCGTTCAGGTGCAACTGAAGGTCATTCATCTTGAACCACGACATCAGGCGAATAACATTTTTAAGGTAGTCCAGGGGAACCGGGAGCCGCCCCACATCGAGCACCAGACCACGCAGCTTGTAACGCGGGGCATCCCATGCCAGACCAATGGGCAGTGCCCTGGGGTTCTGGGCGAGCATCTGCAGTAGCGTGCGGCTGCCCCAGTACAATCCAGTCTGTCCCGGAGAAGAAATGGATACTTTCCCTTCTGCAATGCCCAGGCCATAGCGTTCATCGTCCACCCCTTTGTATCGGTTGAACATAAAAGTTGCACCCTTGGCAGAGTTGCAGAGTGAGGCGGTATGCCCCTCCGGCAACAGGCTGTTCAGCTCGCGGATGAATTCCGGTATGAATGCTTCCTTTCCGTAAACCTTGATTTCACGCGGAAGCTCAAATTCTCCCTTGCCTCCTTTCCAGTTCAGTAATTCCGGGATAATCTGCGGCTTCGGGTTCGCTTTCCCGGTATCGTTGGAGCTGCCCTTGATGACCATTTCATAATCGCGGCTGATGGCGGATTTGCCGTCTTTCGATACCTCGAAGCTCACCCGTACCGGAGTGTCGCATAGCGGCGTGATAAGGCGGCCCTTGCTGTCGATAATCTGCTCGTAGTCTGCGCCAAGCAGGCGGATGTCTACCCCCTTCACCTTGGGAATGACCAGGCGCTTGCTGCCAGCTGCGGGGGCTTTTACATTCAGATTATCGGCAATCTGCTGCAGATCCTGCCCCGAAAGAGAAGATGCTGCAGACAGTACAAGAATCAGGCAGGAGAGAAATCTCATAATCCCTATCCTATCAGACCAGGTGCGGGGGTCAAGATAAAACGGCCTTGTAAGGGGAAAAGAAAACGCCCCGCAGGGGTGCTGCGGGGCGTGTGCTATAAAGGAGCAGGCTGTTTACTTACCCTGCTGGGCCTGGCGCTGGCGCTCAAGCGCGGCTTGCTGTTCCAGCATACGTTCCATGAAAGACTTCTTGGCACCCTTCTTCTTCTGCACTTTCTCAAGCGTGGGAGCCGGGAGACGGCGGATGATGAGCGTCTGCAGAATAGAGATGAGGTTGCTGGTGGTCCAGTACAGCCCCAGGGCACTGGGGTAGGTGTAGCAGAAGAGGAAAAACATGAGCGGCATCCAGCGCATGATTCTTACCTGGGCTGCATCACCCGTGGCGGGGGTCATGTGCATCTGCACAATGGTGGAAACCGCCATGAGGATGGGCAGAATGTTGACCGGAACCTCATACCCCATGAAGGGGAAGGAGAATACTGTGTCCATCTGGGAAAGGTCAGTCACCCAGCCGATGAAGCCTTCGCCACGGAACTCTGCGGCGGTTTGCAGCACGTAGAAGAAGGAGAAGAAGATGGGCATCTGCAGCAGCATGGGCAGGCAGCCACCCATGGGGGAGATGCCATAGTCGCGGTAAAGCTTCATCATTTCCATCTGCACCTTCTGCTGGTCGTTGGGATACTTCTCCTTCAGCGCCTGCATCTGCGGCTGCAGCAGGCTCATACGCTTCATACTGGTGTAGCTCTTGCGGTAGAGCGGCCAGATGAGCAGGCGGATGGTGATGGTCATGGCAATGATGGCCCAGCCCCAGTTGCCCAGCCAACCATGGTAAAGATTGACAAGCCAGTTCATGGGGTAGGCAATGATGGTGAACATGCCGTAGTCCATTACGCGGTCAATCATGCGGAAATCATCGGTCATTTCATCCAGCATCAGGTTGAGCTTCGGACCGGTGAAAATGTCAAAGGAGAAGCTCTTCTGGCCACCCATCATGGCATCAGTCTTGCCGTTGAGGAAGAAATCAGGCATGCCGAGAGCCACTTCCACGCATTCAGTCTTATCCCCGCTCACCTGCATAGGGAACTGGGCCGGGGCGGCATACAGGGCATTGTTGCCGCTGGCCTTATCGGGTTTTACGATAGAGGCGTAGTACTGGTTCATCACGCCAGCCCATTCAAGGTTTTCGAGGCCCTTGTCGTAGCTGCGCTGCTTTTCCTTGCCGAGCCAGGGGCGGAAATCGCTGGCACCGTTTTTCTCGAAGCTGCCATCCTCGAGGTGAACGTAGTAGGTGTAGTAGGAAGATTCATCCTTGGAAATCTGGCCCATGCCGCCGGCATAGAGGCCCCAGTCCTGGGCGTTGAGTGTCTGTTCAGAAGTATTCTGCACATCAACCTTGAGATTCAGCACATAGGCGTTACCCTCAATCGTGTCTTCGCCATTGGTGAGGGGCTTGAGGGAATATATCTTGCGGATGATGAGATTGCCCACGCGACCAAGCAGGGTGACGTGGTTGTCAGAGCTGAGGTCGGCACGGTATTCGTATACGGCCTGGTCAAACTGGGGTGCCCGGTCATTGGAAAGGCCGAACATCAGGGTGCCGATGCCCGCATCGGGGTTGGCATTCAGGCTGACATCTGTTCCTTTCAGTTCCTCACGGGTGCTGTTAATCACCTGGCCCAGCATCTCCACACCGCTGATGGCACCGCCGATATTGCTGAAATTATAGCGGGCGACGGGCTTGCCCTGGCTGTCCTTGCTGGTGAGGGTTGCAATGACTTTCCTTTCAACCGAAGGAGCCGGAGCTACCGGTGTGGTGATTGTTGCTGCCGGCGTGGTTTCTGTCGCAGCCGGGGCGGCCGGGGTAGCAACTGCGACGGGGGCAGCCGGAGCAGGCTGCTGCTGTTCCTGATTGCTGTTGTAGAACCACTGCAGGCCAAGGAGACCCACGCAGAGTGATACAACAATCCATCCTGTTTTGTCCATATCTGTTCTTGGGGGAGTTAGTGGTTAAGGGGGGGGCTGGTATCGGAAAATTTACTTACTGTGGCGTGGCGGCACAGGATCGTGTCCGCATCCGCCCCAGGGGTTGCAGCGCAGAATGCGCCATATTCCCAAGGCTGAACCTTTCAGCGCACCGTGTGTTTCAACGGCCTGGATGAAATAGGTTGAGCAACTGGGTGTGAAACGGCATCCGCTCATGGGACCGGCCAGTATGTGAAGCGGCTTGCTGATGAAGCGCTTGTAGAACAGTACCGGCAGAATGACGAGGCGTTTCAGCATCGGTTGGGGTTAAGAAGTGAAATGGCATCGCTTGAGCAGGCGTGTAAAATCCTTTTCAAGATCGGCATAGGCGGCTGTTGCGGCTGTGTGGCGGGGGATGATGACCACATAATGCCCACGGCTGAGGACATCTCCCCGTGCGCGCAGAATCTCGCGTATCCGACGGCGCAGCAGGTTGCGGACTACGGCATGACCGAGCCGCCTGGTGGTGATAATCCCGAAACGGGATTCCTTAAGACCCGCACCCTCGCCCGTGTAGGGCAGGGTGCTGAGTACAAGAAAACGCCCTGCTGCGGATGAGCCTTGCGCACGCACCATGGCGAACTCACTTGCTCGCTTCATGGTATGCTGCCGCTTGAGCTGCATCGTAAACAGGGCGTTGGTTTCTCCTGCAGGGCAGGGAGCACCCGGGGCG
>JAEIGA010015659.1_pt1 | contig 11543 bp, 6 predicted proteins | sample 9270691 | NCBI WGS metagenome assembly JAEIGA01 (sample SAMN17057246, study PRJNA624740) | gut metagenome | biome: biome; isolation source: fecal sample | host: Bos grunniens | place: China: Xizang | collected 2019
AACCGTAGTGGCCGATATTGTCGGTGGTATAAACAGCCTTTGCCATCGAACGAATAGCGAGCGTCGAAACGACATTCTCCTCGGCCTTGCCCCTAATCGAAGCGAGCAACTTATTCAACTCCTTCGCTGCGGCATCGCCCTTCTCGATTGATGATTTGAAGATGTGGCCAAAGCGAAGAATAAAAGTGCGGAAACGCTCGAACTTGTCGCTATTTGGTCGGTCGTGAACACGATATACCATTGTGCGCTCCTTGCCATTGGCTCGTGCGCAGAACTCCGCCACGCGACGGTTTGCCAAGAGCATAAACTCCTCGATAAGTTGGTTTGCCTCCTTCTGCACCTTGAAATATACACCCACAGGGTGTCCCTTCTCGTCGAGGTGGAACTTCGCTTCACGACGATCAAAGGCTATTGCGCCCTTGCGGTAACGCTCCTTGCGGAGAGTTTGGGCAATGTTGTGCATTGTCAAAATCTCCTCCTTCATCTCGCCCTTGCCCGATTCTATTACCGCCTGCGCCTCCTCGTAGGTGAAACGGCGGTCGGAGTGAATCACGGTGCGACCAAACCACTCCTTCGATATTTTGCCCTTCTCGTCAATATGGAAAACAGCCGAAAATGCGAGTTTATCCTCGTGTGGGCGCAACGAACAGAGGTCGTTACACAATCTTTCGGGCAACATCGGAATTGTTCTATCGACCAGATATACCGAAGTGCCTCGCTCTATCGCCTCGTCATCAATTATGGAGTCGGGGCGTACATAGTGTGTAACATCGGCAATATGAACGCCAATCTCCCACTTGCCCTCGCCAATTGGCTGGATAGAAAGCGCATCGTCGAAGTCCTTTGCATCGGCCGGGTCAATCGTCAAAGTTGGCACTCGGCGCATATCTCGGCGCTCGGCAATATCTTGTTTGGTGATGCGACCATCAATAGCATTTGCCGCCTTCTCGACCTGCTCCTCGAACTTGTATGGGAGGTTGTATTCGAGCAAAATGGCGTGCATCTCGGCATCGTTATCGCCCGAAGCACCGAGCACATCGACCAATTCGCCTTGTGGCAAGCGATCTCCATCGCGCCAGTCGGTGATACGCACTGCAACCTTATCATCTTGTTTGAGGTGGGGATATTTTTTGAGCGAAAGGGCTATATCGACTGGCATTTTGCGCGAGTCTGGCACTACGATAGCCATTGTGCGCGAAGCAATCTCTACGCGACCAGCGTAGCAACGAGGTGAACGCTCCAAGACCTTCGAAATCTCACCCTCCTTGGCTCCGTTGCGTGAGGTGTGGGTTACGATAACCTCCACGCGGTCGCCATTCAGGGCGTTGCGAGTATTGCGCTGATGCACAAATACATCGCTGTCAAGCTCCACGCACTGCACATACATCGCACCCGAAGCGGCCATATCGACCACACCCTCGTAGCGAGGCATCTTGCTGCGACTGAGGTGGTATTTACCCTTGCCCTCTGCCTCGATGTAGCCCTGCTCAAGCAGGGTGTCAAGAATATGCTTTGTGAGGTTGCGTCCCTCCTTGTCCGCACCACCCGATGCGGCAGCCAGATATTTCAGTGTAAACCGCTTCTCGGGCATCTCGCGAAATGCATTCACGATAAATCCCGCACGGTCGTTAAAACCTATCTTCTTGTTCTTTTTTGTTGTTCGCTTTGTTCTTCTCTCTTTCATCTTTAATTGGCTTTTAGCCATTAGCCGTTGGCCATTAGCTCTTTTCTTTGGCAAAGTTAGCAAAAAACGGAAAACTTTTTAACTTAGCGATTAAATATATTGTCATTTATTGTCATTCAGCGACCTTAGGGAGCGAATGTCATTCGTTGTCATTAGTTGTCATTCAATGCCATTCGTTGCCAATTTATTTTCTAGCGACAACAAAAATCCACCCCCACCATTTCTATAAAAACAATGTATAACTGCAAATTTATCTGATAAATTGTGATTATTTAAGCATTTTTTACTATATTTGCATTAGGAATTAGCAGTAAAGCGTATGTTTAACCACTCATCAAACTACTTTTTTTACTTTTACTTCTTTTCGAGCGAAGGGGAGCGGTAGTTGGTGTATAGATGTGAAATATAATGACTTAGACCGCTCCCTAAACCGAGTGGTCTTTTTGTTTAAACACCCAAATTTAACCTTTTATAGATGAATTTATCTATACTAATAAACGGATAAACTTAATAAGCGTATGAGAAAAGTTGCAATACAGGGTTATAGAGGAAGTTTCCACCATATAGTCGCCGAAGGCATCGAGGGTGCCGAGGTCGAGATACTCGCTTGTGATACTTTCCGCGAGGTTGCGCAAGCGGTAGAGCAACGACGAGTAGATTACGGAATTATGGCTATCGAGAATTCGATTGCAGGCTCTATACTTCCTAATTATAATATCTTACAAAACTGCAATGTACATGTGACTGGCGAGGCATATCTGCGTATTCGCCAAAACCTAATGGTCAATCAAGGCGTAAAGCTCGATGATATTCGCGAGGTGGAGTCGCACCAGATGGCCCTATTGCAATGCACTGACTTTCTCGACAAATACCGTTGGCAACTAATCGAAAGCGCCGACACCGCACTCAGTGCCGCACAATTACAAGCAAGCGGTTCGCGCACAAAGGCAGTTATTGCAAGTTCGTTAGCTGCAGGGTTGTTCAATCTTGACATTGTTGCACCCGACATTCACACCATACGCGACAACTACACTCGTTTTCTACGCCTCGAGTATTACGACCGCACTCACGAAGAGCCAATGCCAGGCGAGGGCAAAGGCAAAGCTTCGCTCTACTTCAAAATCGACAACACCTCGGGTTCGTTGTACGATACTCTCGGTTGCTTCGAGGGCCTAAACCTCAATATGACAAAATTGCAATCCTACCCTATTCCGACCGAGCCTTGGCACTATATGTTCCATACCGATATGGAGTTCGAGGAGGGGGATGATTTCAAAAAGGCGATAGAGCGTCTGCGCAAGAGTGGCGTAGAGGTACACATCTACGGAGTATATCAAAAAGGTAAAGATTTATAAGATTATGGCATACGATTTCGAATTGGCTTCACGATTAAGCTCGGTGGGCGAATACTACTTCTCGCGTAAGTTGCGCGAGATAGAGGAGATGCGCCGTGCGGGTGCAGATGTTCTCTCGCTTGGTATCGGTTCACCCGACCTTCCACCACACCATTCGGTCGTGGAGCGACTCTCTGCCGAGTCGGCAAAGGCTACAACACACGGCTATCAGTCGTACAAAGGTGCGGCAGAACTACGCAACGCATTTGCAGCGTGGTATCGCTCCCATTTTGGCGTGGAACTCAATCCGGAAAGCGAAATTCTGCCACTCATAGGCTCGAAAGAGGGTGTTATGCACTGCGTGATGACCTATATTTCGAAAGGGGACAAGGTGCTTGTTCCAAATCCTGGCTATCCGACATACTCCTCAGCGGTACGACTTGCCGAGGGCGAGGTGGTAAACTACTCGTTAAAAGAGGAGAATAACTATATGCCCGAACTCGACACTCTACCTACCGAAGGGGTAAAGATGATGATAGTAAATTATCCTCATATGCCTACGGGAGCAGTAGCGTCGAAGGAGGAGTTACAACGCATCGTGGATTGGTGTCGCAAACATCATATCCTACTTGTAAATGACAATCCATACTGCTTTTTACGCAATGATAATCCGATATCACTACTCTCGATAGATGGTGCGAAAGAGGTTGCTATCGAGCTAAATTCGTTGAGCAAAAGCCACAATATGGCTGGCTGGCGCGTAGGTATGATCGCAGGCGCAAAGGCACGCATTGACGAGATTCTGCGCTTCAAGAGCAATATGGATTCGGGAATGTTTCTTCCTTTGCAGTTGGCCGCAGCTACGGCACTTGGTTTGGGCGATGAGTGGTACAAGGAGCAAAATAAGATCTATCGCTCACGCGAAGCAAAGGGATTGCAGATAATGGAGGCTCTCGGAGTGAAGTGCCGACCTCATCAAGCAGGACTTTTCCTATGGGGCAAGGTGCCAAATGGCGAAAACTGCTACGACTTTTGCGACAGATTGCTCTACGATAAAAAAATCTTCGTAACCCCTGGCGGAATATTCGGAAATGAGGGTATGCAATATATTCGCATAAGCCTTTGCGCCTCGGAGGAGTTGCTAGACAGAGTATTACAAAGAATTAAAGATTAGGATATTATGAATGTTTGTATCATAGGTTTAGGACTTATTGGTGGTTCGTTCGCTCTTGCCTTGCGCAAGCACTCGCTTGCCGAGCGTATCTTTGGCGTAGAGGCCTCACCAACCAACGCCGCAAAGGCTCTCTCGCTCGGTTTGGTAGATGAGATAGTGGAGGCAGAGCAGGCGGTAGAGGTTGCCGACATTATCGCTATCGCTACACCCGTAGATACCATTCCACAACTGGCAATAAAGCTCCTCAACCACATAAACGACACACAAGTCGTATTCGATATGGGTTCCACCAAGGAGGAGTTGTGCGAAATTATCAGCCAACACCCTCGTCGTGGTCGTTTTGTTGCCACCCACCCTATGTGGGGAACCGAGCATAGTGGCCCCGAAGCGGCTGTCGAAGGGGCTTTCGAGGGGTGCAATCTTGTACTTTGCGAGACAGAAAAATCTGCCGACAACGCTGTTGCCACGATAGAGCAGCTCTTCACCCAAATCGGTATGAAGTTGATGTATATGTCGGCCGAGAAACACGATACTCACGCTGCGTATGTGAGCCATATTTCGCATATAACCTCCTTTATTCTCGCTACAACCGTATTGGAGAAGGAGCGCGAAAGCGACACCATACTCGACCTCGCGGGTGGAGGTTTCGAGAGTACGGTACGACTTGCAAAATCCTCACCCAAGATGTGGATACCGATTTTGATGCAGAACAAATACAACATCCTCGATGTGTTGCGCGAATATATCCATCAGCTAGAAATCTTCCGCAAAGCGCTCGAAAAGGATAATCGTGACGATATTCGCCAGACAATCGAACGCGCCAATACAATACGCAAAATACTCGACAAAGTAGAGTGAGGCTATTTTACATTATAAAATTCAATAACAAAATTGTCTAAATAGAGTAGAAAAATCAGATTTATTGTTAAATTTGTTTCGATTTATATGTTAAACTAGCTAAATACTACAAACTATGAAACGATTTTTTACCCTGATTTTGCTCCTATTGGCGAGCATATCACTGATGGCTCAGTCTAATTGCGGCCACTTCAACGCACGACAAACTCCGGCTTGGTTCCGCGAGGGTTTGACCTACCAGCTTATGCCTCGAAGCTTCTGCGAGGAGGGAACTTTGAAGGGTGCCGAAAAGCATTTGGAGCGTCTCAAGGATTTGGGCGTTACCCTCATCTACCTCACTCCTGTTTGTGAGGCCGATACCGATATGGATCAAACAAAGTGGAGCCCACGACAGCACAAGTCGGGATTTAACGATCCTCGTAACCCATATCGTGCCAGCGACTACTTCCATGTGGATCCAGAGTACGGAACAGACCAGGACCTCAAAGATTTTGTAGATAAGGCTCATAGCCTTGGTATGAAGGTTATGTTGGACCTCGTATTTGGTCACTGCGGACCGGGAGCTCAAGTTGTTAAGCAGCACCCAGAGTTTTTCCTCTATAAGGAGAGTGGCGAGATGGAGCTAACAAGATGGAAGTTTCCTAAGTTTGACACCAATTACAGTGGTACTCGTGCCTATTTCAAGAGCATTATGAGCTATTACTTGTCGAACTACAATGTTGATGGTTTCCGTTGTGATGTTTCCGACCTTGTTCCGATTTCTTTCTGGGAGGAGTCGCGCGCCGAGCTCGAATTGATTAAGCCAGATTTGGTAATGGCAGCCGAGTCGTCCAAGCCATTTAATCTTCGACACGCTTTTGATGTAAACTACAACTGGAACATCTCCAGAAAGGCTCTCTTGGCTCTCATGGCCAAGAAGAAGGAGGTAGAAGGCAAGGGTGGTATGGCCTATGTTCGCCTTCGCCACGAGCAGAACGCAGCAAGATGTCCGAAGGGTGCTTTGATGTGGAATATGACCGAAAATCACGACTGGTCAAATGAGGCGTTCCACAATAGACAAGAGAAGAAGTATGGCAATGCGTGCTGTGAGGCTATGCTCGCATTCAGCTTCGCTATTGATGGTGTGCCATTCATCTTCAACGGTCAGGAGATTGCTCACGACAAGCGCGTTTCGATATTTGGCCACAAGGATTGCTGGATTGACTGGAAGAACGACAGCACAACCGAGGTAGCAAAGGATAGAACCGAGAAGATTAAGGCGTGGGTAAAGATGCGCAAGGAGAACAAGGCGCTCTCGTATGGTGCAACCGAGTGGATTGACAACGACTGCCCTGCTGAGGTGTTATCGTTCAAGCGCACACTCGAGGGTACGAACGATGTATTGTTCGTTGGTAACTTATCGGAGAAAGAGGTACAGGTTAAGCTTGCGAATGGCTCGAAGTATAAGCTTGCACCTTGGGAGTATATCTTTGCTCCTCAGAAGTCAAAAAAATAGATGTTATCTAATGGTCTGTATGGCTTGGTAAAGTGCATACCGAGAATAATATGGAATATATGAAGAGCTTGAAACAACCATTGATTATTGCAGGACCATGTAGCGCCGAGAGCGAGGAGCAAGTTCTTGCTACCGCCCAAGCGCTTGCTGCGTCGGGAAAGGTTAATATTTTGCGTGCCGGAGTATGGAAGCCTCGAACTCGCCCAAACACTTTCGAGGGCGAGGGTGTAAAGGCTTTGCCTTGGCTTATGAAGGCTAAGGCGGTCACTGGACTCCCCGTCGCAATCGAAGTTGCCAACGCAAAGCATATCGAGGAGGCCTCGGCTTTCGATGTGGATATATATTGGGTAGGTGCGCGCACCACCTCAAACCCATTTTCGATGCAGGAGGTAGCCGAAGCTTTGCGCGGAACCGACAAGATGGTCTATATCAAGAATCCTATGAGTGGCGATGTTGAGTTGTGGTGTGGAGCCGTAGAGCGACTTCGCGCCTGTGGCATCACAAACATTGGCCTTATTCATCGTGGTTTTTCGGGCTATGGAGCAGGCAAGCTACGAAATGCGCCTATGTGGCACCTCGCTTTGGAGATGCGTCGCCGTATGCCGGAGTTGCCAATGATTTGCGACCCTTCGCATATTTGTGGTAATCGCGAATATATCAAAGATGTTGCACAGCAGGCAGCAGATTTGGGCTATGATGGACTTATGATTGAGAGCCACATCTGCCCTGAGTGTGCCAAGAGTGATGCGTCACAGCAACTCACACCGCAAACACTTGTCGAGACTCTCGACAACATCAAGTGGCGTGCTGGCGAGTCCAACTCGGAGTCGTATCAGACCGCATTGATGGGTTTGCGCGAGCAGATAGATAGCCTTGATAGTGAGATACTGCAACTTCTTGCCGAGCGTATGCAGGTTGCCGAGAATATTGGTCGAATCAAGCGCGCAAACGATGTGCGAATATTGCAGAGTGTTCGTTGGGAGAGCATTGCCGAACGAACCCTGGCACAAAGTGCTACACTTGGTTTGAGTGTTGAGTTCCTGCAGACACTTCTCGATGCTATACATGTCGAGAGTATCAACCATCAAAACAAGGTTATGAAGTAGCCAAAGAGATAATATATATAAGGTACGCCCCGAAGGTCCGAAAAAGACTTTTGGGGCTTTCTTATATCCTATTAAAATGGACATACCCCACCGGCCTTCCGGCCACCTCCCCTAAAACAGGGGCGGAATAGTAGGCTTTCTTTCACTACACCCTATTACCCCCCCCCAGTACCCCTATAATCCCTATATCGCCCCCTAAGTTAGGGGGAGGGCAATAGCGGAGGCCTGAAAAACTTATTAAACACCATAAAAAGAGCTACCGCACATCTCTGCGCGGTAGCTCCAACCAAAAATCTAACTAATGAAAAACTTGTTACTCTTCCCACTCGCCGTTCTCCGAGCCGAAGCCTGGAGCGTCGAAACCTGGGAGGAAGGTACTATCGCCGTAGCCGCCCTCAACGGCTACCTCAAAAATATCCAACTCGGGAGCAGAATAGCTCAACATTATCTTTTTCATAATTCCCAAAAATTTTAATCGTTAAACCATTCAATTACTCAAGAACAATCACATTACCATCAGCGTCCTTCGGTGCGCTATCGATGCTTTTCTCCAACCAACCGCACTTGGCCTCATCTGCCTCTTCTACAGAGAGCATATCACCATAAATGTGTTCATTGAAGTTACTATCATCAATCTCAATTGGAGGATTATTATTATCAACCACATGAGGTATAAGTTTTCCTCCGATATGGCAGTTGGTAATTGCAATACCACTCGAAGCTGGCGTACCTGTGATAAATCCGATATTTGCCTCAACTCCAATAGCTGTAATTGTGCAGAACGATCTTGCATTCTTGATCGAACCAGTGGTATAGCCGATTACACCACCAAAGCCGTGAGTTTCAGGAATAGCAGCTGTATCCTTGATGATGGTGATATTACCTGTATTTACGAGGTTAGCCTCACACGAAGCGATTGTACGACCTACAACACCACCTACTGCGAGGATGTCGGTAGCCTGTGTGCTCTTACCCTCGAATGTGATATTTCCTGTATTCTTGATAGTGCCTTCCCAATTCTCGAAGCTTGCACCCGGGAGGTGGTATGTAGCGAGTACGCCGGCAACAGGGTAGCCACTTGCATAGGTGTGTACCGCCTTGGCGTGGATATCTGCGCTATTGGTAAAACCGTTCAAGATTGTAACTGTCGACTGTGCGCTCGCCTTGCTGTATATATAACCGATACCGCCCGAGATGTCGAAGTAACCGTGATTTACGGTCTGGTCTACATAGATACCCTTGCCTGCGCTATTGTTGCTATTGCTACATCCGTCGAGAGTAACGCTCTTGTTGGAGTAACCGATAAGACCTGCGATGTGGTTAGACGATGTGTTGGTTGCCGAACTTACAACACTGATAGATGCGCGGTTGTGGCAATTTTTGAGAGTTACCTCACCAGCCTGGTTTACAGCCCAGATACCTGCAACACCGAGTCCGTACTTGGCTGCACCATTGAAATCGAGGTCACCTGTATTTACTGCATTCTCGATAGTTGTACCTGTGAAGCTTGGGCCTACAATACCCGACAAACGAATCTCCTTGTTATGGGTTGCGGTAGAAGAGATCTTACCACTATTCTTAACATTTGTGAGGGTGCCCTTTACGGTGTGTCCGATACCCGAAACATTGACGGCAGTCGACGATGTACCAGTAACAGTTAATTCACCGCTATTCTCGCAATTCTCGATAGGATAGTTGATGTCGCAAGCAATACCACCAACATATACAGGCGAGAGGTTACCCTCTGTGGCTACATAGTGTACCTTACCCTTGTTGAGCAAGTTGGCCATACCCTTGTTGTAATTAAGTATTACTGCGTAACCGGCAATCTTAACATCCTTGGTATTAGTCAACGACTTACCACTATAAGTGACGAGACCGCTATTGCTCGAAGGCTTCGATGCATTGGTTGTAACCGAGTAGTTACCGAGTGCACCGCAAACGCCTGCCACCTGTGTAGTTCCTGCAGTTGCTGTTCCCGAGCAGGTTACATTACCTGTATTGTGAACATCGGTCATCTTTACATATACAAGGCGTGAAACTCCGTATACTGCGATGTTTGTACCCGCAGTACCACTGTGCAAGATGTTACCGCTATTTACAACATTGTTGTATGCTGCACGCACCTCGGTTGAGATACCGAATACTACCGCCTCGGCATCGCCGGTACCCGAGAAAGAGATATTTCCGCTATTCGCTACATTTGTCAATGCTCCGTAAGTCTTGTTTGCAATACCTGTAACGATGATGTTGCCTGTTACTGCTGCGCTTACCGAGATATGACCGCTATTACCCGATGGGTTGTCGGTAGTACCGCTGATTGGGCTGTAGTGGTTGTTACCAAGACCACCTACGGTAAGAGTACCGCCGATCTTTGTATCCTTGTACTGCTTAACGGTGATGTCGCCCTCGTTCTTTACGCGGTGCGATGTTGGCTCGCAGTACATACCCAAGATACCACCGCAGACAAAAAGATTACTCTTTGCCGATACCTCGATGGTTACATCTCCTGTATTGAGGCAGTCGCTTGCATCTACTGCAAGTTTGTTGGAACTATCCCCACCCAAGGTGTAACCGATACCGCAGAAGATAGGTGCTGAGGTAGGACTCTGGCCATTGAATTCGATATCTCCGTGGTTCTGGATGAAGTTACACGACTCTGTTGGGTTGATTAAGCCGAGGTCGCCGAATACACCACCCACGCGGATAGCGTGTACGAAGCAATCCTTCACGCCGTGGAGCTTACCATAGTTGTAGCAGTGGTGGAAGTTGGCGATACTCTTCTCGTTGATAGCGCTACCGAATACGCCACCTACCCAATAGTAACCACCGACCATCTTCTCGGTGCTGGTGAAGTAAATCTCGCCATAGTTTGCCACATTGGTAATTGATGTAGCTGTGCCACCATCTACCAAGTCGCTCGCTCCAGCGATACCACCGAGTTGCAAGCCGTGCTTGGTGTCGGTGTCCGACTTGTCGGCAACCGACGATACGGTGATGTCGGCGTGATTGGTACAGTTGTCGATGGTTGCACCAGCAACATAACCTACCAAACCGCCATAGATGATGTCGTACTGGCTACGAGCGGCTACGCCCTTGTATGTGGTGTTGTTGATAAGCACCTTACCCTCTGCCGAGCAGTGCGAGAGAACGCCACCCTCGGTCATATCGCAAGCGAACAAACCTCCGTGAGTGAGGGTTGTCCACTCCTGGTTTACGCCCTTGAGGTGCAAGCCCTTAATCTTTGCATTTGTTGCGCCAAACAATGGAGCGCTCAAACCCTCGATTGCGTAGCCGTTACCATTGATAGTCTTTGTGTAGCCCTCGATTGGATCCCAAGCCTCGCCCGACATATCGACATCGGCGACAAATACTGCATCTTTTGTTAGGCTTGGTGCAGCAGCTGCAAACGCCTTCAACGATGCAACATCTTTAATTACATAGACAGCATCGTTGTTTGGAGTAAAGAGAATATTATCCGTAAATGCACGAACTGTACCTGCAGTCAAAGGATTGGAGTTGCCAGCCTTCGCCTTCTTGTACATCACCTTGCCATCCTCTGTATAGAGAGTAACAAACAGCTCATCATACACGCCTGCAGGAACTGCGATGTGCATATAAGTTGCCTTGCTCGACAATGTTACACCCTCACCAAACGAGTAGCTGATAACATCTTTGGATGTTGTAGTTGCGGTAGCCTCGCCCTTCTCGAAGTCGAAGTCGAATGCACCAGCGATAGGAGCGCGGTCAACAGTCGAAATCTGCGCCGAAGTAAGCTTCTCGCCATTACCAGTAACACCAATCTTCAAAACACCTGTGAGGTGGTTGAGAGTGAGGTCGCTACCATCTACGCTATAACCATACATTGTGGCTACGCCTTTGCCGAAGGTAG
>JAEIGA010015660.1_pt1 | contig 11543 bp, 2 predicted proteins | sample 9270691 | NCBI WGS metagenome assembly JAEIGA01 (sample SAMN17057246, study PRJNA624740) | gut metagenome | biome: biome; isolation source: fecal sample | host: Bos grunniens | place: China: Xizang | collected 2019
AGTATTAGAAAATCAATTTGATAAATTGGATACAATGAGTGATTTAAATAGTAAAGATAGTTTATCAATATTCAATCAACAATTAGAAATAATTGAACAACAAAAGAAAGCTACTCAAGACCTAATGGATTATCAAATCAAGCGTAGTAAGGAATTATCAACAGATTTATCTTCATATGGATTTAAAATATCAGATAATGGAACAATTGAAAATACTACTGAAAGATTAGAAGCATTAAAAGGTTTATTATCAGATGATGAATTTAGCAGAGTTGAAGGTTTCTTAGAAGATTATTTTAAAGTTGCTTTAGAAGAAATACCAGAATTAGAAAAACAACTCTTAGAATATCAAGTTAAATATGAAGATGTAATTAAATCTAAATTAGAAGCTACTGAAAAAATAGAAAAAGAAATTACTAAAGTATATGAAAAACAAATTGAAGACCGTATCAAGAAAATTGAAGAAGAAAGGGACGCTCAAGTTGAGTCACTAAATAAACAAAAAGAAGCGTATAAAAAATGGCGTGATGAAGTTGATTACAATGAAGATTATGATGAACAATTAACTAAAGTTCAAGACCTTCAAAATCAAATAGAAATAGCTAAACGTGATGATAGTTTAAGCGGTAAAAAACATCTAGAAGATTTAATGAAAGAATTAAAAGAAGAACAAAAGAATTTAGAAGAATTAGTACAAAACAAAATTGATGATGATATTAATAACATGATAGATGACCAAATTGAACACATAGAAACTAACGCGGACAAACAAATTGAAGACCTTGAAAAAGTATTTAGTGAAACTAAGATAGCAGAAATGGTTGCAAATGCTATACAAACTGGATTCTTTACAGATATAGAAGGAAATATAACTGAATTAGATGTTGCATTAATGGATTTTGCAAATAATTCAGTAGACTATATGGGTGTTTTAGGTGAAAGTTTAAAAACAGAATTATTAGATAATCTTGATATAGCAGTAGAAACTATGAAAGAATTAGAAAAAATTAATGCCCAATTAGGAAATAATTCTTATGAAATGAAATTCAACGCTTCATTAGATACTACTTCTGGTGTAATAAATTCAGATTTAGCAAAATTACAACCAATTAATAATACAGTAACACTTGGAGATATGTCTATAACAATTCAAGGAAACGCTACAAAAGAAACAGTAGAAGATATTAAAGGATTACTTGAAGAGTATTCAGAAAAAATAAAACATGAGATAATGGTTAATGTTAAGTAGGGACTCCCTACTTAACATTAATATTTTATAATAGAAAGTGGTGATAATATGGCAAGTAGTTTTTGGACAGGAGAGTTTTACTTTGATAATATTCATTCTTCTACATACAAGGTTTGTATAGTTGATGTTAATGAAAGGAATATTTTAAAACAAATAGGTAGTACTTTTTCTGTTGCAATGGAAGAAGATTTCTCCCTTAGAGGTAATGCGGTACATAGGGAAACAAGTAAAACATTGGAAAATATTGTATTACAACTTTGTAAGACAAACAATAAACCTTGGACTGCTGGAGAGATAGTTGAAATAATCGGCTGGTTATTCCATAATAATTTTAAAAAATTCCAACCTGGTGATTTAAGTAATCAAGGATATAACTTAATTTATTATTTAAAAGCTATTGATTTTAAAAAAGTTTTGAACTCAAATATGGAAGGTTACTTAGAAATAACATTTAAATCATATGATGGATATGTTTATGCAATTCCAACTTATTCTTTAGTTGTATCTGGCGGAGAAACTAGAAGTATTAATAGTTTAAGTAATGTTAACAGTATATATTATCCTAAATTAAAAGTTATGAACTCCGGTAATAAGGAAAATGAAATAATAATAAGAAATACAACAACAAAAAATGAATTGGTACTCAAAGGAATGGAATTAGGAGAAACCATAATAATAGATTGTGCAATAGGAAGTGTAGTTAATACCGCAGGAATTAATAGATTTAGTGTTCTACAAAATTTTGATTTCATAGGATTAAACAAAGGAGTAAATACTATCTCATTATCAAGCAATTGTGCGATAGAATTTATTTGTGAATTTCCTATGATTATATAGGTGATAAAATATGGGTAAGATGTACATTAAAGAACTAAAAGAAAAATATACTTTAATATTAAAAAAGATGAACGGTCAACCAATGGGTACTATATTTTATCAATCCATAGAGAGTATAACAAAGGGTATTCAAACAATAAGTGAATTAACATTCACAGTAAATAAATATTATGGGGTAAATAATGAAATTAATCCATTATATGATGAATTAAAAAATGAAAGATTTATAGATTTAGATGATGTTGAAACATATATTATTAAAAGTATAAAAGAAGTTAATGACACATCAAAAGTTGTAACGGCTTATTCAAGAGAAAAAAAATTATCCAGAAGCAAGGTTGAATTTGAGGATATATGTTTAACACTTAAAACGAAAGATGAAAATATTTCAAGTTGTTATACTTTGGATGAATTATTGTATAAAGATACTGGTTGGAGATTGGGATATATAAGTGATAGAGTTTTATATACAAATAATCTTACTATTGAAGATATATTAAACAATACGGAAGTAAATGATGATAACATTACTAGTAAAGAAAAATTAAGATATCAAGAATCAGTATCAACTAATTGGTACGATTATATAATGCGAGATATAGCAACACAATTTGAATGTTATCCTATATTTGACTCTTATAATAAATTAATTAATCTTTATGATGAATCGGAATTAGGAGATAATCTTGAATTAGTATTATCATATGATAACTATTTAAAATTAAATGAAAAAACTACTAGTACAGAAGAAATTGTCACTAGACTTATACTAATTGGTAATGAAGATTTGACCATTGTAAATTGTAATCCAACAGGATTAAGATATATAGAAAATTTTTCTTATTATATTGAAAACGAAGAAATGTCTGCGGAATTAATAGAAGCATTAGAATTATATGATATTATGACGAAAGAAAGAACTGTGAGATGGAATGAGTTAAGGGTACGTAAAGAGGAAATAAATGAAAGTTTTACAGAAAAACAAAAGAGATTATTGTTAGTTTATAGTATGATACAAAGTTTAGAAACTGCTCTAAATATGACCGAAAGTGATAGTTATAAAGGGACATTATCACAACAATTAACTGAACAAATAGATGAGCGTGCTTTATTAGAAAGAGATATAAATATTTTTTATTCAGAAATGAGAACAATAAGCGAAGAAATAACCGAATTAAATAAATTATGTAGAAAAGAATATGCTACAGATAGAAACAATAATTTAATATTTAATGATAAATTACTTGATGAACTAAAAGAATTTATATATCAAGATACATATACTAATGATAACATTACATCTGATGTAGATTTATTAAATCTTGGATTAAAACAATTGGGAGAATTATCAAGACCAACTAAAAGTTGGACAATAGATTCAGTTAACTTTATAGAAAGATTATTAGATAATGATGCTCGTAATCAATGGGAAGGACAATTAGGATTAGGTGATATGATAATATTAAAAGGAGATACAGCAGAACCAATTTATTTAGTTGGATATACACAAGATTTTAAAAATCAAAGATTACATTTACAAATTTCTAATAAAAAGAGTAATAATGATTTTTCATTAAGTATAGGGGAAAGATTAACACAAGCAAAAGAAGCTTATGAAGATTTAAAAGTTAATAAATATCTTTTAAATAGTATCAAATTAAAAAGATTAGGTGTTAGTTACGATAAGATAAATAGAGGATTTTTATAAAAATTTAAAATGATAGTATTATAATATATATGTAATACTATCATTTTTTTATATCATTTAAGGTATAGAAAACACCATTTTTATATTTACTTAAAATAAAAATAGTAGTATAATAAAGTTGAAAGGAGTGCATAAATTAATGGCATTAATTTCCAATTTCCCTACTTTTAGTTATGTGAGTTGGCAAGGATTAATTATAATATCACAAGACCAAACTCCATATGTAATTAATAATGGGAACACAAACAATAAATATATATATTGGGAAAAAGTTAATCCTTATATATTAAAAGCAACTAATGAAAAATTGACTGAAAGTGCAAGTAGATTTTTAATATATGTTAATGATAATGGAATAGGTCACGAAGTTCCACAAGACTTAATAGGTATACAATATCGTGAGGGTAGTGGAGTTTTAATAAATAAAATACAAGGTCAACTTAGTGAATTAGATGGAAAATATTACTCAATAAAAGAAAATATAGATGGAATAGAAAAAATAATAGGTACTACAGGAGAATCAACAGAAGAAGGTTCACTTGTTGATAAAGTTAATAAAATAGAACAAACTGCAAATGGAACTCTTGAAACAGTTAGTAAATTAGAAACAAAATATAATCAAGACAAAGAATCCGAAAGAATGAGAGATAGCGTTCTTTCTAGTTTAATTGCTATGACAACTGCTTTATCAGAATATCAAAATGAACTAATAAATGTTAGTGAAGATTTTGAAATAAGTACAGAAGAAAGAGAAAGAGTAACAGAAAAACAAAATGTTTTTATAGAAAAAGTAAATACAGTTTTTACTATACACAATGAATTAGTTAAATTAATTGATAGAGATGAAAACCAAGAAACTATCAGATTATTAAATTTATCAAAATCAAACTTAGAAATGTCAATAAATAACTTAAATACTAATGTAAATACAAGTTTAAGTGATTTCACAATAGTTCCAAGTGAAATAACAACTATGTTAAATATGTTTGGGACTGTTGGAGTAAGAGGGAATGAATATAAAAATACTTTATCTGATGCTATAATGTTAGGTATAGGTGGAGAAATAGTAGAAAACATATTAACAGTTAATAAAACTGCAACAGAATTTAATCAATCTATATCTGAAATAACAGAAATTATAGACGGAGAAAGTGGATTAAAAAAACAAATAGAAAAAAATGCAACAAATATAAAACAAACATCAGATGATATAAAATTAAATTATGTAAAATATGATAAAACAACTTCTGAACTAACAGTATCAGATAATCAAATTAAATTGGACGCTGGAAAAGTATTATTGACGGGTACTCTTACATGGGACTCTTTAGATGATAATGCAAGAGAAAACCTTAAAGGAGAAAGAGGACAAAATGGTACTGCTGAATATGTAATGTTAACAGGTGACCAATTTATTAAATGTGCAGCAGACGGAACACCAAGTAAACCTTCTGTAACGATAAATACTCTTATATCAGGTATATCAGAAATACCTACTATTGTTTGGAAATATAAACAAGAAAATTCTGGTGTATGGGTTGATATACCATCAAATAATAATAAAACATATTATTCTTTATCTGCGACAAGTAATATATGGGACGGAAAAGAAAGTATAACTATAAGAGCAATAGTTAATAATTTTTATTATGATGATTTAACTATTGTTAAAGTAAGAGATGGTATAGACGGTAGTTTGGCAGAATATGTTGAAATAATAGGGGAACAATCATTTAAATACTCAATTGCAAGAGGAACTACTGAATTTACACCAACACCTACTCTTATTACATTACAAGGTGTTCCACATAACATAAATACAACTAATACTAGATGGTATTATAAATTCCCTGGACAAACTGGTTGGACTTTAATGTCTGAAAATAGTGGTAAATTTACAATAAGTGTATTTCCAGATGACCCTATATTATTTAAAAATTATGATGTTGTTCAAATAAAATTTGAGCTAAACACACATTATGATGTTATAACTTTAAATAAAGTGTATGATGGTAAAGATAGTGTTATGGCATTTTTATCAAATGAAACACATATAGTTCCTTGTAAGTCAGATGGAACAATTGTTAACTTAGAAGGTGCGTCAACCGAATTATCAATATACGTAGGTTCAATAAATGATACTAATAATTGGAGTACAACTGTTACAACAACTAATGTTATTGGTGAATTATCGAATGATAATAAAACATTCATAGTAACAGACTTAATGGAAGATGTAGGTTATGTTGATTTTGTTTCAAGAAAAGATACATTTGATGTTGTAACAAAAAGATTTACAATAACTAAGTCTAAAAATGGGTTAGATGGTAGTAAAGGTGAAGATAGTAGGTCTTATTGGATAAAAAATTCAGCATCTTCAATAGTACGAAAAACAGACAATACTCTTGAACCTTCTGAAATAACAATAAATACAAAATATAAAGAAGGTAATAAAGAAATAGCAGATTTTGAAGGAATAATAGTTATTTCTGAATTAATAAATGAAGAGTGGGTTGAAAAATATAGAAGCAGTGAAAAGGAAAGTACTTATAAATATATCCTTGAAGAAAACAAAAATGAAGAAGAAATAAATATAATAGATGAAACACTAGAAGAAAATCCTGACGAAATACCGGAAGAGGGAGAACCAATAGACCCTCCAATTGAAGAACCTTCAGAAGATGAAGAAGATGAAGAAGTAAAAGAAGAACCAAAGGTAACTGCTATAAAAATTGAATTATATTTAGATGATGTTTTAATAGATGAAGAATATATTCCAATAATAAATGAAGGAATAACAACACCTATTGCATTTTTAGATAATGACTCTCACATTATACCTTGTAATTTCAATGGATATCCATTAAACTATGAAGGCGCTTTAACTACTATGTATATCTATATGGGTAACACAGATGATAGTGAAAATTGGAAATTTACTATAACTGAAAATGGTATGATGGGTACTATAACAAATAATAATAGAACATATCAAGTTGTAAAAATAGATGATGATAATGCTTATGTAGATATTACTGCTAGTAAAGAAGGTTATGATGATATAACTAGAAGATTTAGCGTTGCAAAAGCGAAATATGGTAAAGACGGAGATAGTGCTAAATATGTAATTGTTAGTGGAGAACAGATATTTAAATATGAGGAAAACTTTGAAGGAACTCCAACTCCTAGTGTTATTGAATTAAAAGCGACTAGATATAATATAGATTTAAAAGGTAAATGGCAATATAAGGATACAAATAATGAATATGTTGATATGAATATAACAACAGATAATATTATCATTACACCAACAAGTGGATTATTAGAAACTCATAATGTTAGTACATTTAGATATATTACAGAAAACTATTACGATGAAGTAACTATAATTAAGATAGCAGATGGTTCAAATGGACTTCCAGGTTCAGACGGAGAAGATGGTATTTATATATTAGTTACTAATGAATCTCATACAGTACCTTGTACTAGTGAGGGAATTTATGTAATAGAAGAATTAGCTAAAGCTTCAACAGAAGTACATGTATACAAAGGTCTTGAAGAAATTGACGCAGATATAACTTTGAGTACTAATGGTTGTAATGCTATTTATAGTAAATCTAATAAAACTATTACATTAACAGAATTAACTAGTAATACTGGTGTAGTAAACATAAATATTTTAGTAGAGGGTAAAACATTTACAAAAATTATGACAGTTACAAAATCTTTACAAGGTTCTAGTGGTAAAGATGGTAACGGAATTAATATAATAGGTAAACTTGGTTCAATAGAAGATTTAGCAGAAATAACAGACGGAAAACCAGGGGACGCTTATTTAATAGATGGTAAATTATACTTATGGTCAGAAAATGAAAGTACTTGGTCAGATACAGGAACAGATATTAGAGGGGAACAAGGACTTCCAGGTAAAGATGGTATAGACGGTAAAACAACTTATTTCCATGTTAAATATGCTACAAATATAGTGTTTGATGAAGATAATAGGGCAACAGAAGCTAGTGAATGGACAGAAAATAATGGAGAAGAAATAGGAGATTGGATAGGTCAATATGTAGATTTCTACGAAGAGGACTCAACTCGTTTTAGTGATTACAAATGGAAAAAACTAAAAGGAGAAGACGGAATAAGTGGAATAGTAGCTATTTTATCAAATGATAGTCATACAGTTCCTTGTTTAGAAGATGGAACAGAATGTATATTCACAGGCTGTTCAAGTACTATAAGTTTATTTATTGGAGCAGAAGAATTAATCGATAATGTTTCTTATTCTTACGAAACATCAGAAGGTATTGGTGGAGAATGGGACAATAAAACTGGTACTTATAAAGTAGTAGCTATGAATAATGTTGATACAGGATATGTTGATTTAACTGCATATTATAATGGAGTTTATTATACTAAGAGATTTACTATTACAAAAAGCAAACAAGGTAACGATGCGTATACAATAAATCTAAGTAACGATAACCATACTTTTGTTGCTAATTCAGAGGGAGTAATAGAATATCCACAAGATATAACTATTGAAGTTTCTGCTTACAAAGGTAATATTAGACAAAATGTAACATTAGGCGGATTGTCAGATGTAGATGGTTTAACAATAAGTAAAAAAGGTAATGACAGAATAGTTATTGCAACTAACAATATTTTACCATTGGCACAAAGTGGTACAATAGATATACCAATAGTTGTTAACGATAAATCATTTACAAAAACTTTTACTTATTCAAGAATTGACCGCGGACAAGACGGACAAGACGGACAAGATGGATATACAGTTTATTTAACAAATGAATTACATAGTTTTTATTGTGAAAGTAATGGTAGTGTATTAGATAAACAAAGAACTGTTACAACTGTAAAAGCATTTTTTGGTTCAGAAGAAAAAACTCCAATAATTGGTACAATCACAAATCCACAAGGATTAACTATAACTAAAAACGAAACAACTCTTGTAATAGAAACTAATGGATTTGAATTAGCAGATAATGGTTCATTTAATATACCTATTACAATAGATGGTAGAAACTTTGTTAAAGTATTTAGTTGGGTAAAAGCATACAAAGGAAAAGATGGGGTAGATGGAGAAAATGCAAAATATGTAGTTGTTAGTGGAGAACAAGTATTCAAATATACTAATGGTAATGATATACCAAGTCCTTCTTCTATAATATTAGCAGCGTCAAAATTCAATACTGTAGAAAAGGGTAAATGGCAATATAAAAATCCTAGTGGAACATATATTGATTTAGGAAGTACATCTGACACAATAGAGATAACTCCTACAAGCGGACTATTAAGAGAAAAGGATTCTTGTACTTTTAGATATATAGTAGAAGATATGTATTATGATGATATAACTATTGTGAAAATAAGTGACGGTATAGACGGACAAATGGGACAAACGTTCTATACTTGGATAATGTATGCAGATGATGCTAATGGAAAGAACATAAGTAATAATCCTGCTGGAAAATCATATATAGGATTATCTTATAATAATGTAGTTTCAGAGGAATCGACAGACCCTACACAATATAAATGGACTTTAATAAAAGGAAAAGATGGGGTCGAAGGTGCTAAAGGTGAAGATGGTAAAACTTACTATACTTGGATAAAATATAGTAATAATTCAGATGGTAGTAATATGTATGATACTCCAACATCTTCAACTCAATATATAGGTATTGCAACCAATAAATTACTTCAAACAGAATCAACTAATCCTGCTGATTATAATTGGTCAAAATTTAAAGGAGATACAGGACAACCAGGTAAAGATGCATATACTATTATCCTTAGTAATGAAAATCATAGTTTCCCTGCCGATATTAATGGTAATATATCTAATGAACTTACTACAACTTGTACAATTTTAGCCTATAAGGGTACAACTCAAGTAACTCCAACAATAGGAAATGTAGTTACACCTAGTGGTATGACTATTACAAGAAACGGAACAACATTTACAATAAAAGCTAATAAGGGTACTTCATTAGCAACGAATGGAACATTCACTATACCTATTACAGTAGATGGAATAAAATTTGACAGAATATTTAGTTGGGTAAAAATTACTAAAGGACAAGACGGTTCTGATGCCAATGTTCCAAATTGGGTAAAAGAATGGGATAGTGGAGTAACTACTATTAATAGTAGTAGTGTTGTAACTCCTAAGATATTCGCAGGTACAGTAAGTAATGGTAAACCAACTGGTGTAGGTATGGGTAAAAATGTATTTGGAGAAAATAGTTCATATCCAGTTAATGGTATAGTTGGATACAAAGATGGTGTTAAAACATATGAATTTAACACAAACGGTACTATGTTAATAGGTGCTAAAACAGGTCAATATATATCTTGGGACGGTAATAACTTAGAATTAAATGTAAAAAGTTTAAAAATAACATCTTCAGCAGTAGCTACTCAAACTTATGTAGATGGTCAAGTTTCAAACGTAAATAATACCATTTCTTCTCTTACTCAAACAGTAAATGGTATATCATCAACTGTAAGCAAAAATACAACTAATATTAACTCTGTTTCTAATACACTTGCACAAACTAACACAACAGTAGAAGGAATACAAAACAAAGTTACTACAACTACAACTGATGTATCGAATTTAAAAACAAGATTGACAACGGCAGAAAATAAAATTACCGAAAATGGTTCGATAATTAATACTGTAAAAAGTTCAGTATATACAACAGACCAAACAGATGAACTATTAGAATTGTACAAACAAGGAAGTAGAAATTATATAAGAAATGGTAACTTTAGAGGGGCAATAAAAAACTCAACAAATGTTCCATATTGGACTTTTGAGGGTACTGGCGGACATGTTTGGCAAAAAAATCAAGAAGGAAATTATACTGGTGATGGAGCATTATGGTGGGGTACAGTTAGTACAAGTCCAGCATATTTAAATACTACAGTTATTAGTAAGGAAAAAATACCTTATAACACAAATGTAACATTATCCTTCACTTTTCATGCCGAAGGGAATGTAATCAGTCCATCATATTCAGTCATTTTCTATGATAGTTCTGGAAAAAATATTAAAACTTCTACATGGAACTGTATAGAGGGAAAAAATGAAAGAACTTTTAATACAAATATAGCACCAAGTTCATATCAAAGTTTTAAAATATCTTTCAAACATGGAGGAAGTCAAAATGGAGGTAATGCTTATTTAATACAATTAGCTAATGTTCAACTTGAAAAAGGAACTAAGGCTACTGATTTTATGCCTGCTTATGAAGACTTCCAAGACCAAATCACAGATAATACAAATAATATAAATAAAGCTACGAATGATATATATAATATTTCATCTCAATTAACTCAAACTCCTGATGCTCTTGAAATGAGTTTCCTAGAAGGTGGAGGGGACAATAGAATTAGAAACTCGTCTTTTAGAGATGGAACTAGATTTTGGAATTATTTAGATTGGAATAATCGTGGTGGAACTGGTGGAACTGGTACTTTTTATGTTCGTTCCTATCCAGATGAATGGAGTTTAACAAATAGAAATACATTATGTGCCTGCGTAGAAAGTATAACAACTGTTAATACAACTAATGCACTCGGAGTAGGATTTGATACAAATGTTATAACAGGAACAACAGGAAGTACATGGACACTTGAATGTTTACTTGCGATGCATAGATGTCAAGAAATTGTAATAGAAATTATAGAACTTAACTCAAATGGAAATAGAATAGG
>JAEIGA010015661.1_pt1 | contig 11543 bp, 10 predicted proteins | sample 9270691 | NCBI WGS metagenome assembly JAEIGA01 (sample SAMN17057246, study PRJNA624740) | gut metagenome | biome: biome; isolation source: fecal sample | host: Bos grunniens | place: China: Xizang | collected 2019
AGCATCATAGGTTGTTCTTGGTATATAACACAGTTATATGTTTTATTTAAATAACTGAAATCACCTAGAGGACATTCAAGCAATTCTATACCGTGTTTACCATTGCAGAAAGCTTTATCTAAACCAGCATCTAATGGGCCTGGTCTTGCTATAGATGTTAAAGCTATACAGTCTTCAAATGAGTCTGGTTGCATATCTTTTATTATAGATTTGAATAAGTTAGATTCAAATTGGAATACAGACTCTGTTTGCTCTTTACAGATTAAGTCTAATACGTTTTTATCACAACGTATATCTTTATTCTCATAAAGCCAATCCATAGTTATTTTTATACCAGAACTCTTTTCTATAAATTGAGTACATAAATCTATAACAGATACTGTTGCTAAACCAAGCATATCTATTTTACAACATCCGATATCTTCAACTTCGTTTTTGTCCCATATAGATATTTTACGACCATGGATTGTTCTAGTAGGTATAAATGTATTTACTGTATCAGGGAATGCTATGAATCCACCTGCATGAACTCCACAATTTCTTTTAACTCCCTCAAGTTTTCTTGCAACTCTAAATATCTCACTGTACTTCTCTTCTAGTGCAGCTATTTTATTTTTTTCTTCGCCCTCTAATGCATCTATGTCTTTCCAAGTTACACCGTCATCAAAGTTCTTAGTTAACTCATTAGATTCTGCGAATGGTAAATCAAGAACACGAGCAACGTCTTTTAATCCGTTCTTAACTCCAACCATAGTCCAAGTTCCAACTTGACAAGTATTTTCTACTCCGTATTTACGTTCCATGTAAGCTATTATTTTCTGTCTATCAAGTCTTGATACGTCAGAGTCTATATCAGGTAATGCCTTTCTATCCATAGTAAGGAATCTGAAGAATAATAAGTCATATTCTATTGGATCTGTTCCTTTAACTATTCCAAGTAAGAATGCTACAAGAGAGCCAGCTGCTGAACCTCTACCTGGTCCGAATGGACATCCATTTTCATTTCCCCATTTAATAAAGTCTTGAACTATTAAGAAGTATGAAGCATAACCTTTAGTACATATAACATGAAGTTCGTGACGTAGTCTATCTTCATATATAAGACGTTTATCTTGTAAATTATTTCTTTGTAAATATTTATAAAGATTAAGCCAACATTGACTTGATAAATAAGTCTCTGGAGTGAATCCTTTAGGCACTTCAAACACTGGCATTATAGGTGTACTAGACTCTAATTTAATATCTTCTACCATATCTGCTAAGAAACAAGTATTGCTTATTGATTCATGTATAGCGTCCATGTAATCAGCAGGTATGTTTTTTACTAAACATATTTGTTTATAATATTGTTCAATAACTTCATCATAACTCATGAACCAGAATTCATTTTTAAATCTAAATCTGTTTTCTTCTGATAACTTAGCACCTGTACCTATACATAATAATATGTCATGTATATAATGGTCTTCTTCATTTACATAGTGACTATCTATACCTGTTACTAATTTTATATCATATTGTCTAGCCATTTTAATCAATTGTATGTTAACAGTTAATTGTTCTTCTTCATTAAATGGTTGTACTTCTATAAATAATCTATCGCCAAATATACTTTTAAGCTCTAATAAATAGTTACGGGCTTCATCTAAATCTTTTTTAACTAAGCATTGATCTAAGTAAGATCCAAGACAAGCTGTAGTGCAGATTAATCCTTCGCTGTATTTACGTATCATTTCTAAGTCACAATGAGGTCTACCGTTGAATGTGCATTTATCAGAAGCTTCTCCACTTAGCTTCATAAGATTTATCCAACCAGTTTGATTTTGTGCTATGAATATAATATGATAACCTTTAGTATCATATTTATATGGTTCTAATAAATCAGAGATTTCTTTCTTCTTAGCTTTTTCAGGTATTGTAACTCCAGCCTCTTTTGCTTTTTGTATAGCAATCTCGTCTCTTTCCGCTAAAGGTAAAGATAAGATGTTAGTGTCTTCTGTATAGTATAACTCATTCCCTAGTAAAGGCTTTATACCATTTGCTCTACATTCTTTCCAAAATAAATATGCATTACCTAGAGAACCATGGTCTGTTATTGCTATAGCAGGCATTTCTAGGGACTTAGCTTTAGCTACTAAGTCCTTTACTTTGCTTAGCCCATCTAGTAATGATGCATCAGTATGATTGTGTATAGAAACATAATTTAATTTATTCATTAATTACAACATCTCCCTCTGGTATAATATTCAAAACATTAAAGCTAGGTTTACCGAATTTAGTATCAAGCTCACCTACAAGAGTTACTTTTCTTGGTCTACCTAGAGCTACATATTCGTTACCTACGCCCCAACTCCAAAATGTAAATTCGCTTGTATCATCTTTTATTGTAAATTGTATATTGTTAGGATTATTCCCACTATGTTTAACTGCTGTTACTGTTAAGTTATTTAAAGCGAATACTGGATTAGATTCTGTGAAGAAATACATTTGTCTTAATGCTTCACAATTGTCTTTTGTTATATCACTAACTGTTAAATAATCATCAACAGTTATTTCTATATCTTTAACTTCTTCTACAACTTCGTATTGTTGTATCATATCGAAGAATAATTGTTTAAAGTTATTAAAGCATTCTTTTCTTATAGTTAATCCGCAAGCAGCTGCATGACCACCAACTTTAACTATATAATCTGTATTGCTTTCTATTTCTTTAAATATTTTTAATAAGTTAACATATCCATTTCCTCTACCTGAACCAACTAATACATCTCCTAGTTCAGAGAATACTACTGTGTTTTTATTGTATTTGTTAGATAAGCTAGAAGCTATTATTCCTGCTATACCTTCTATATCAGATAATGCTATTGCTATTCCAGCCTCTTCTATGTTTATAAGTTCTTCAGCCATATCAGTTGCTTTTTTAGTTTTAGCTTTTCTTTCATCATTTGTACTAACTATAGCGTTGTATAAATCTTCTACGTCTTCATTATCTGCGAATAAGTAGTTTAATGCTAATGATGTATTATTCATTCTACCACAAGAGTTTATTTGAGGTCCTATACTAAAAGCTATATCTTTTGGACATAAATCAGTATTGCTATTGAAATCTCTGTAGTAAGTTAATGCTTCTGAACCATAACCGTCTTTAAGTATTTGTAAACCATTATAAACGTATTTTATATTTTCTACTGTCATAGGCATACTATCTGTTACAGTTGCTATAGCAACATGTACTAAGTAGTTATAATATAAATCATCAAAGTTTTCTAAATCATATCTTTCTAATAAAGTCATAGCAAGTTTGAAAGCGACACCTGCACCACATAAACCTTTATTATCATCACTATCATTATTTAAGAATGCATCTATTATAAATACATCTTTTGGAGTTCTTCCACTTGGCATATGATGATCAGTTATTAATACATCTATATCATTATTTAATAAATAAGCAACTTCTTTATCTTGTGCTATACCATTATCTACTGTTATAACCAGTACATCTTCTCCTTGGTGTTTAGCTATTATTTCTTTACACCAATTCATATTTAATCCATAACCTTCATGTCTTTCAGGTAATTTGATTGATATTGTAGCACTTGATTCTGAATTATATATTGCATGATTTATAGCGTCTCCAAGTATATAAGAACTACATACACCATCTGCATCATAATCACCAAATATATATATGTGTGAATTATTATCTATATGAGATTGAATTATATCAGCACCTATCTCTACATTAGTTATGTTATTGAATTCTGGTAATTCTTCTGAATAACCTATAGTTAATAGTGCATTTATTAATTCTATATCGTATCCTCTATTTACTAATAAATCAACAACTAATTCATTGTAACCATTTTCTATTAATTGTGATTTAACTTCATTATCTCTATTTTGTATTCTTTTTATATTTATCATTAACTAACTCCTCCAAGTGATTATCTTTTATATAATTTCTTACAAGTAATTCTATAACATCATTCTTATTTGCAAACCCTTCACTATGTGCTATAACATCTAAAGCTGATAGTGTTTTGTCAGAAAGATTAGTTGTAAACTTCTTTCTATTTCTTCCTTCCACTAATATGACCTCCTTTATCTGTGTCTTTATATTCTTAGTATATGCAGAAAAAATAAATTTGTACGTATATTGTACGTATAAATGAATAAAAAAAATAAGGCAACTATGTGCCTTATTACTTAAATTCTACAGTTATGTTACAGTCTCCGACAATGTTTAAAGTTTTAATTAATGCATGAACTTCATCTTTTGCTATCTGATTTATTTCTTTTTGTTTCTCTTTAGAATCATATAGTTTCAATACATTAGCACGCCCACTATCTGTGAATGATTCCATGAATAGTTTTTGTGCTTGAGCCCCATCTTTTCTGTTACTCCAGAAACCGTAATCTTCATTTCTCATGATTAAAGTATTCTCTACCATTTTTATAGACTCTTGATCTACATAAGGCTCATCTATTTTAATTGTTATATCTTTGCCATTATCAGAAATAACAGTAGCTGTATCGAAACGTACTACAATGTCATATTGGACTTGTGCGTCACCAACTAGAGTTACTTTATGCTTCATACCAAATGCACCTTCATCTGTGTATTGGTATTTATGATTCATATATATCTTATTGCTTTTTTGTACAGGGTATTCCTTCATAGTATTAAACTCAGATTGTATAGTTCTTATGTTCAAAGTAGACTCATAATAATCACTAGCCTTTTGTTCGTTTTGATGTTTTAAATATAACTGATCTTGTAATTCATCTATCTTATGTGATTGATACTTGAACATGATACTTCCAGCTATTATTAAAACCCCTAGGGTACTTGTCAATAGTATTGTCATATAGTGTTTATTATTTTTTAACATATCCAATCGGCCTCCCTATATACCTTTGTATTGTGTGTATATTATATTATATAACTCATTAGCTAAGTGTGTAGATATATAGTCTACATATGAATTACTACAGATGACTTCTAGCTCTTTTAAATTAGAGAAGAATCCAAGTTCTAATAATACAGGAGTCGTAGAATTATTTATTACATTTAGCTCTCCTATATATCCTGTGTTTTCTCTATTTGAATGCTGTGGTACTTGATTATTTCTTATAGAGTCAGCTAATCTTTTAGCTAATATCTTACCTTGTGTATCTCCTGGGTTATGCATTGCAAAGTAACCTGTACTATTTGAATCATAATAGTTATGATGTAGAGATAAATAAATGTAAGGATTGCTTTTATTAGCTATTCTTCCCGCTGCATTTAAATCTTGTGATTTGTTTTCTGCTATTTGTAAAGTAGCATTAATTCCTCTGGCTTGTAATTTAGCAACCAATGCTTTAGCTTCTTTTATATTTATATCTGCTTCATGCACATAAAAACCTTTACCATCATGATCGTTTCTTACTGGAATATCGTCAGGTATATTTACTGTTTGATTATTTATATAAATACGTTTTCCTGGTTTGCCCACATATTCTCCTGCTCTAATTATTATTTCACATTGTCGCGCTGGAGCCATAGTTTCTATACATGTAGAGTTATTTACATATTCATAATTATTTGCGTAATGCACATCCCCCATTGAAGTTAAAAGTAATGATGCTGTAAGTAAAATTAGTAATGCTCTTTTGAATTTATTTATTAATAGTGATAACATATTATTCCCCCTGGTAATTATTTACATTTTTATTATATGCAAAAAAAGAGCACAAGGCTCTTTTTCTAATATCTATATAGTTTTATCATATGAATATAGAAGTTTCCATCTGCGAGTCCTCTATTTATTAAGAATCCTAAATAACCTAAATCGCTGTCTTTTCTTCTAAGTTCTTCCATACCAAAAGTAAGTCTCTGTATACTTGTATCACTTGGAACTATACCTTTTATAGCAGATTCTTCATATTGTACTGTTACTGGAGGAGTTCCTGCCCCAATACCGTAAACTACATCTGCAAGTCGTCCTACGGTTAATTGGTCACCTGATTGTGCAGGATACTGAGTAGATACATCCACTATAAGAGCACTATATGCATTGAAATTAATTTCTTTATTAAAACAGAATGCAGCGTATTGAGTTTGTGTTGAAGTCATATTATGCGCTATAGCTTTATTGTTAGGGTCTATTACAAATTCGGTGTCTCGCATAACTTCACCTATAGCTGCTTTGCCAGAGTCTGTAAAGATACCATCTTTGAATATAACTAAACCATCTTCGTCTTCTACTTCATTCACAGGGTAAACGACTATCTTGCTTATATATACATTAGCGTCATATGATAAACCACTATTAGTCAACCAGAATAGCAAATAACCTTGGCCAGTAGCACTACTTAAGTCAAAAGAGTAAACTGTTGGCGTTACATTATTTGTTATTTGTTGCTGATCTATCGTAGTTCCACTCCAAGTGTATAAATCATCTATAGAGTTTTGTCCAGGATCTGTAGTTTTTGCTACACCAATCGTAGGTTTTTGATTAGCGTATTGAGTATAGACAGTCATTTCGACACGACTATAATTGTCAAAGTTTATATAACCTGTATAACTAAAGTGACCTTTACTTGTAATTAAACCTAATTCATAAGCTATAGTACTCCCTACTGAAACGTGATTTGATACTGTATATGCTGTTAAATTAGCAAACTCAGTATCATTATTTTTTGTACCATTGTCGAATAGAACTATTCCATTGTTATCCACGGAGTTCATTTCAGAAACTATTAAATCTGTAGTCGCTGTTAAGTTACCACACATTGCCATAACAGTAGTTGTTCCTTCTTTTATACCTGTGAACACATCTCCATTTCTAGATAATAATTCACCATTATGGAACCATTTAAGTTCGTCTGTGCAGTTTGATGGCTCTATAATTAAATAATTTTTAAGATTAATAGATTCTCCTACACCTACTTCTAAAGTATCATTGCCTTCAGGTATAAATGCTATTGTAAATTCTAAACGTGTACAAGGATGTGTTTCGGGTTCTTCAGGTTCAGCTTCTAATTCATCAAGTCTTTCTTTTATAGCATTTATTTCTGCTTGCATTGCAAGTAAAGTAGTTTGTATTTCAGCATGTTTGTTATTAAAACCATTTATAGCTTCATCAATAAGTTCCATTTTTTCATTGGCTTCTTCTAATTTCTTATCGTAATTTGCTTGCAATGTTTCTAATGTTACAGTTAATAATTCTATTTTATAATTTGTAGTATCTATTTTTTTACTTACTTCATTTATTAAATTAGTTAATTCTGTAGCTTTACTATCTACATAAGCAATGTTTGCCACAGTGTCAACATTCAATTTTTCAAAACGAGATAGTTTTGATTTTATTTCGTTTATTTCTGCATTTGCTTTTGAGTTATGCATTTCGAACTTAGATTCTATATTTATCATTCTTTCATTTGTTACGAAGCTTGTATGATCTATTTGAGTCAATCGCGACAATTCTGTATTCATTGCAAGAATGCTTTGATTGATTTCATATATTTCATCATTCAAGTTTGTTTTTAATTCATTTAATTCTTTATTATCAACGAAGTCGAAACGTTCAAGTTTGTTTATTTGATTTTGTATATTTGCCAAACTTTCTTCTAACTGCTCAGCTCTTGCATTAAGTTCTGTAACTAGAGTCAAATCAACATCGCTTAAGCTTTCAATAACTGTACTCAACATAGAGATGGAATTTTTAATAGAATTTATTTCTATCGCATTTTGTTCTACATTATTTACAACTAAATTTATTTCTTTCTTTGCCGTTTCTGCCGCTATAGCAAGAGTATTGACTCTTGCTTCTAATTGATTGGTATCTTGAACAAGCTTATAATATTCTTGATATACTTGATTTGTTTTATCAAGAAAAGCAACAACTGTCTCTTCAGTAGCATATCGATCTAAAGCTGCATTATCAAATTGATGTTGTAAATCATCTAACTGTTCTTGTAGATTAGATGCATTTACTAGAGCCATTGCTTCTTCTACTCTTTCTGCACGATCTTCTAAATCTTTTTTAGCTGACTTTAAAGAATCTATTTGACCATTTATTTCTTGAATTAAATTTGAAATCGTTGAAATATCAGTCGTGTTTAAGTCTACTAAATCTATGCATAAATTTATTTTTTCATTTGTGTATACCAATCTATTTTCCAAAGTGTCATTAACTTCTTTTATTTCCATTGTTATACCGTATAAATTTTCAAAATCGATTTTATAGTCTAAACAAAACTCTTGTAAATATATAATATCTTCTTGTATATTTGCTATTCTTTCTTCTATCTCATTTACTTCAATTATTATATCTGGTATAGCCTCTAGTTCTTCTACTCTAGGTTCTAGATCTCCGAGTCTATTTAAAATCGTACCCAACTGTTCATTCAGTTCTTCGTAATGATATAAATCTAATAAACCAGAATTATTCATTAACTGAGATGTTTTAGTTGGAATTAATGGCGTATTCATTAAATCATAATAATTCCCTGAAAATGTTGATATATTATCCAACCCAATTTTATTTATTAGCTTGTCGTATTGATCTTGGGTTAACATCATATTTTCATCTAACTTATGTAGCAGTTCTTCTAATTTTTCATGTGTATAATTCAACAGAAAAAATTGTAATTCATCGTTCAAAAAAATCACCATCCTTCTTATACGTATTAGCTATTTAATACTCTTATCTTTTATCGTGCCAGATTTTCTCATTCGTTTAAGTGTGTTTGGATTTACATCATAATACTCGCATAGTATATTAATAGCTTCTCTTCGTTTGGAATTAACAGAGCTAGTTTGTATTCCAATTGCTTCAGCAATTTGTCGATCGGACCAATCTTCTAAATAATATTTTACAATTATTTTTCTTTGCAGTGGAGTTAAAAATAAGAACTCGAACCCACATGTATCTCCTAACACCCAAGACATATCTGGTAGGCCAGTTATTGATTCATAATAGCTATCTTCTTGTTCTTCGGCAAACATACATTCCTCTACTCCATTTATATAATCTTCATATTGAAAATTCTTATAAGGGACTGATAGTGGATTTTTTATATAAGCTTTGATGAATCTTGCAACTTCATATTTATAGACATTGTATAAATACGCACAGAAATTTTTACCTACTTGTTTATATCTTTTAACTACATTTAAAAAGCATATATATAAATCATATAAAATATCTTCTTCAGGATTGAAACCATATGTTTCTTTTATAAAATTAGATTTAGAATATATATCTGGTTTATATTTTGAGGATGTAACTTTTCTATTTAATACTCTTCGTAATGTTATATCATCCATAAACAATGACACAAAACTTTTTTGTTCCATGTCATTAAAATCTATTTGATTATGTTTTATTAGAATCATATATTTCTTAAACAAAGGATTAAAGCGTTGAAGGAGCTCTTTGACTATATCCTTCAACACCTCTTTGTCATCAGTAGTTGACGTATAATATTGATATGATAAAACTAATGCTTCAATTTCATTCCATTCTCTTATCTCTTCTTCTGTAGGTTCGAATCTTTTTTTTCTAGCCATGATTGCACCGTCCCATAATTTTTATTTTTTATTCGCCTTCTTTGCCTTTTCGCATTCGTTATATTCCATCCATTGTCCTTTGTATTTAACAACACAGTAAAGCCCATTATATTGTGGATACATATAATTGAACATCTTCTCTTTTATTTTAAAGTCTGCAGTTTTAGTTCCTTTTACATCTATAACTCTAACAGTATTGTCTTTATACGTAACACAAAAATCTGCTATATATTTTATAGCTGCTACAGTGCAGCCAGGATTTTGCTTCTGATATTTCTTAAAGTTCTTATCGCTACCATCAATTCTTTTTCCGTCTACAATAAGAAACTTATCTTGAAGTATAAAGGTATCTTGCATAGTGAATTCTTTTACTCTACCTGCTTTTTGTTCTGCTACTAAATATTCATAATATTCAGCCTCTGTTTTAGAATCAAATACTATACCATCTACTTCTGTTTTCTTATGGTAGTATCTCCCCATAGATTTTGTATAGCCATCATTATTTTTTTTGTTTTGTTTTTTTGTTTTCCCCTTTGCCATTTTTATCGTCTCCCTTTTTCTTATTATTTTTTGGCAATTTAGGTTCAAAACCAACTTCTTCACTAAAGTAAAAACCACCTGATTTATTAGATTTTGCTGTCAAACAAACCACCACCATTTCTTTTTATAGTACCACCTATCCATTGATCACATAATCCCCTTAAATTACATGAACTACAACCAAAACTATTTCGTGGGTAAATCAAATCATTTTCTATACAAACTCCTACAGTTTCAATAATTTTATCCAATCTTTTAAAGTTATTATTAAAACGTAAAGTATCTTTTTCCGCTCCAGATCTAAAGCTATGATATGTTGTGCAATGCTGTATATTTGGTATTAATTGATTTAAAGCATACGCATCAATAGTGTGTTTCAAATCCATATCTAGCACATAAGATTCTGGAAGTTTATCGGAGAAACTTATTATTATAGTTGTATAAAAATCTCCTTGTTTTATTATAGGGTTTAATGTTCCTGTAATCGAATATTTACTTCCGTCAGGAGAAATAAGATATGTTATATTTGTATCTAATAACTCTATACCCGGTTTATTAAAATATTCAATCATTCTATATAAATATCCCCAACCCTGTATGCATTGTTTTGGTAAAATAATGTGTTGGTTCTCCATACATACTTTATCCCAGTTTTTCTTTATGAATTTTTCTTGGTTAAAATCACCCAGTAAATTTTTATTTGCCAATCTATTGATATATGTATTTGCTACATCATGTAGTAGAGTATTATATGTTTCTTTCTTTAAATTTTGCCCATTCGCTTCTAGCTTATAGTAGAGAGGACATTTTATATAATTAAGAAAATCTTTTTCAGATATCTGCATCTAAATCACCTAACAAGTCATATTTTTGTTTTAAACATTCTGCATATGGATGAGTACAAACAACTATATTATCTTTATTGTAAGCTGTGAATATTCTTTTATAATTGCATTTAAGATAGTCGTAGAATTCTATTGACGTCTTACATTCTATATCAAATGATTTGACATATGTGTCATCTAGAACGTTTCCATATTCAATGTTATATCTATCAATATAAAGCTTATCTTTGTTTGTTTCTAAATATGAAATAAAATTATTTATAGTATCGCTTCTCCAATAAGAAATTCTCAGAGCTTTTAATTTAATAGAACATGTGGTATTTGATTTTACATATTCAAATAATTCGATCATTAATATTACCACCCTTTTTATCTTATCTACTCCTCAATATATGACTATAAAAAAATAGAGACCGTAGTCTCTATAAGAAGTTAGCAGTTATACTACTAATTGCATTTCCTAGTGAGTTTGATCCAACTTCCATTCTGTCTTCAATAGATTGTTTAATGTCTGCTGTCATCCAAAAGCCTGGTGTGCTAGTTTGCTCTAGCGAAACATTTGATGTTGAAATTCCTAGACCACGTAATTCAGCTGC
>JAEIGA010015662.1_pt1 | contig 11543 bp, 7 predicted proteins | sample 9270691 | NCBI WGS metagenome assembly JAEIGA01 (sample SAMN17057246, study PRJNA624740) | gut metagenome | biome: biome; isolation source: fecal sample | host: Bos grunniens | place: China: Xizang | collected 2019
AGTTCTGCTGCTCTTAAATTAGCATCTATAAATTTTTCAAATTCATATAGTTGGTTATATATAGTGCCCTGTGAAACATAAATACGTGCTTTGGTTAGTATATCATTACTCTTTTCCCCTTTTTCTAAAGCATTCAGGTAGCACTCCATTGCCTTAGCTTGTTCCCCACGGTTGTGGTAAATCACACCTTGATAGTAGAGTGTTTTAAGTTTATCTGTAGGGGTTCCCTTTTTGCCGTAATATGCTATGGCGGGTTGCAATATTTCTATATCTGTTGTATCTATATAGTTTTTGTCTAATGCTATAGAGTAGAGCAGTGAATATTTGGCACGCGTTCTTCTACCTGACAGGTTATCTGTATCTATCTGCTGTAGGGTGGTTAATGCCTCCTGCGGGTTCTCTTCTATCTGTGATTCTACTTGTAATAATGTGTTGTAGTAATCTGCACGTTTGTTACAAGAGAGCAAACAAACTATAGCGAAACAGCATAGAGCGTAATTCTGAAACGTTTTTATTGTCATACTAAAATGCTTTCTAACTATTACTTACACGAAAGTAGTAAATATAAATTAGAAAGCATCATAAATTGTTCATTATTTATTCTTGAAACCATTTTTGGACAATGCGTTCTAAATAGACGTCTGTTACTGCGGGATTTAGCCTGTCTGGAACAAACATATCGTGTATCTTCATATCTTTATCTAAAATAAAGTAATGTGGAACGCCTGCTGCATCAATAGGAAGTTCCATATTGACAATATCCAGTTTTTTTATAGTATTTTTACCATAGGCAAGCTCCATTGAAGTTGACTGCTGATTTGCAACCATATTTTTGATTACCATAATATCTACATCTTTTTCATTTGCAAACACTTCAACCATCTTCTGATAAGCATACTCTACACATGCTTCACAATCATATTCATTGAAACGCATCACAAAATAATGGCTAACAGAATCATTAAACTGTGAAGATAGTGGTAGTTCCACTTTTTCAGACAAATCATAATATCTGACGGAATCCAAAGCTATGCCATCATTCATAAGCATAACCTCAAAACCTGCTTGATAAGAGAGCAAAGCCTCTTCTGTCTGATTCTTTGCAATAGGATAAAAGTTATCTCGTTCTATACGCAATTGCCCCCATAAATAGAGATTCGCAAACGCCAGCACTGCAATGCAGATTATTAGTAACACTCTTTTCATAAACACATCATTGATAAAATCATTACAAAATTCTACAAAATCTTTAACACTCAAAGCATATTTCTTAAAGAATTATAGTTTTACACACTATCACTCTGCTATTTTATCCTTTAATTGATAAAAGAAAAGTACCGGATTATCATCTACCTTCATATCGTTATAAAGTAAATCCAAATCTTTCATTGGTCCGCTGTTTTTATAAAAATAGTCTTTGCATATTAACAGTTCTACCGGTGTAGCACTAGTAGCAAAACTATTTCCGGAATCTGTGAGATACGGTTTATAAAGAAATGTCATAAAAGGATGACTATGTGGTCCACCTAACATATATGTTATTTTTGTTTTATGATCATAAATAGCAAAAGCACATTTATCATATCTTTTTTGGGCTATTCTAAAAATTGAATAGTTATCCATCTCTATAAATTCACCCATAAAGAAAGGATATTGTTTTTCTAATTTAAAAATTTCTTCAACAGAGTTGTATTTAAAATCCATAACATCATCTGATACAATATCAAGTAGATACTTTGCCTTAACACCATCCGGAGTAAACTGATAAACTATCTTCTCAAAATTTGGAATACCATAGATGGTATCATTATACCTATAAAGAAACTTTTTTTGACTATAATTGTTATTTTCTGAATATGTATCAACTCCTACTCCATATTTTACTTTATAATTATTATCAGAAACCACATAAGCATATTCACCTTTCGTACTTCTATCTATACGACCAACACCCCAAACTTCATGTACAAAAGTATTATCACCCAAATACTCTATATCGCCACCAAACTGAGGCAAATCAAACTCATTAAGGAAACTGCCATCGTTAGCATTAAAACACATCACCTTCCTTTTCTTTCTATCCTGTATAGCAACAACAGAATCGGACATCTTAAACACATAGGTCAAATTCAAATATTCTTTTGGGCCATTGCCCATATGCGATAACTTTGTTTTATAGCGTCCGTTATAATCAAATAGGAATACCGCCTGTGCAATAAACTTATCTACAATTATAATTGTACTATCCATAAACAGTATATCGTCTATTTGCCCTATGATACTTTTGTCTGTAGTTTGTAGTTTAAGGAAACTAATACTATCTACAAAACTACTCCATTCATATATGGTAGGATTATCAAAATCAACTGTTATTGTATCTGCGTTGGCAAATAATTCTCGCTCATTAATGGAGCTACGGCTGCAAGATGCAGCCATAGCCAAAAATATTAATATTACCGGTAACTTTTTCATCGCTATTTATTACATTCAACATTTAATCTTTTCAACCATAAGAATATACTTCAAACATTTATTCTGATATAGTATCCTTTAAATGATAAAAGAAAAGTACCGGATTATCGTCCACCTTCATATCGTTATAAAGTAAATCCAAATCTTTACGTATTTCTACACTAGCTCCATCATAAAATTGTTCTTTGTATGACAATAGTGTAGCTGGAAGAGATGATGTTACAAAGGCATTTCCTGCATCAACCATATATGGATTCCAAAAAAAAGTTATCAATGGATTAGCATACTCTGAATCTAACAAATAAACATCCTTTGTCTGATGATTGTAAAGTATATATGCATTAAATGATGCTGATTTAATTACAAAACAAGAATAATTATCAAATTCATAAAAATGTCCCTTGAAAAAAGGGTATCTCTGTTCCAATTGTTTTAATTCTTCTCTTGTTGAATAACGAAAATCAGAGACATCATCTGATATAATATCCAATACATATTTAACACATACTCCTTCTGAATCAAATTGATATACATAATTCTCAAAATTTGGAATTCCATAAACAATATCATTATATCTGAACAACCGTTTTGTAGCTCCATAATTTAATTTTTCTGAATATGTATCAGTACCTACTGCATAAACCTTCTGATAGAGCGAGTCTGAAACAACAAAAGCATAATCTTCGGTCTTAGGATTATATATTCCACCAACAGAACGAACGTCAACAGCAATTCTATTACACCCTATACATTCTATATCACAACCATACTGCAAACCCTCTGTTTGATATAAGAAAGTACCTTTATCGTCAAAATACAATACAACATCCTTCATTCTATCTTGAATCGCAATAATAGAGTTTGTAACTTTAAAAACATGGTTTATATTTAGGTACTCTCTAGGACCATTTCCCAAGTATGAAAGCCTATTAACAAATTTACCGTTATAATCGAATAAAAAAACAGCCTTAGACATATTCTTATCTACCACAGCTATAGAATTTTCCATAAACAACACGTCATCTATTACTGCTATCATGCAATTTTTGTTTGTTTCCAATCTCAGAAATGAAATCTTATCAAATACAGCATTAAGTGAAATTGGCCTAATATTATCCAAATCAACTGTTATAGTATCAGCGTTGGCAAATAATTCTCGCTCATTAATGGAGCTACGGCTGCAAGATGCAGCCATAGCCATTAGTACTAATAATAGAACAAATCTTATACGAATCATCTTATTATATTATATCGTCTTAAAATACTTTCTGCCTGCACGGAACAAGGTTTTGTTATATCTTTAGCTTCACAATGGGACCCGCTACCATCAGACAAGCAAACTATATAGTCATGCTTAACCAAAGGTATTTTATACTCATCTAATTGTATGGCAGTATTTTGCACCCAATTAAACGAGCCTGAATACCCTGCTTCTCCACCAACTTTAACTTGATATGGAGAATGCCAAGTTGCATTAACACCTGCATTTGCTTTATTCGACCCTCTGTTTTCTTGATCTGATTTTATACTCTTAAATACTATAGGTTCACATTCTTGATCACGATAATCACGTGGTCCTTGTTTATTTGAGAAGAGGTCGGAAAGCCAATCCGGATTATATGAAAGGCCTTCTACATCCGATAGTAGAATCTCACTTTTAACATTTCTTCTGTCAAAAACTACAAATGTTACATTTGCAGCTACAAGTGCCACAACCATCACAATACTTAGAGTTTTAAATTTCTTTTTCATATTACATAGTATTAAAAATTTTCGCGGATTCTTTTATGGGCAATCCACAATTCCCTACAAATTAAATTAAATTAAATCACTAGAATTAGATTTTAATGTTAACGTAATCTTCTAAAGACCCGATAACTTGAAATAAAAGTTTCTTTCTGTTTCTTACAATAATAAATTTAGTGTGTTAGTATTAAAAAAAGAGAGCCAAACACAAACGTTAATTTGCGCTTGACTCTCGTGATGATGCAAATGTATAATTTACTATTTAAATTACAAACTTTATTGTCAATTTTCTAATAAATCAGATAAAAAATCATCCAATTCTTTATCTAAACCCTCCAATAAGGTTTGAGAAACAAGAACAGTATCATCATCTATCAGCATAAGTTCATAATAAGTCTCCTTATCTTCATCTACCATTACGAAAGAGAAAGGTTTCCATATAGAGAGATCTCCTAACGGATATGCAACATCTATCTGCTGCAATGCCTTTCTGAGAATCTTCTCCATTTCTGCATAGAAATTCTCTTTTATGACTTCGTTCAATTCAGGTACTTTCAGAGTAGCCAGTACTTCATCGTCATCATAAACAATTAGTTCAGAACTATCTGACAGAGGTTGCAGATAGATATCTGTAACGATTGCATTTTCTGACGAGCCTCTAAACTTAGACAACGCATTGCCTATTCCATCGGCCAGAACATTCAAAAAAGATACGTTAGACTTCATAATCCAGTATTTATTAGTTACATATTGCGTCCGTGACAGTTCTTGTACTTTTTACCGCTACCACATGGACAAGGATCGTTACGGCCCGGAGCCTTATCTACTCTTATTGGCTCTCTGACCTGATTTCTTGTATCGCGCTGAGCTGCAGCAGACTGGTTAGGATCTGTCAAATCTGCTTTTGATTCACTATACTGTCTGCGCTGCTGACGTGTCTGTGCAGGAGCTTCGCGTACTCTGTTTGGATCCGGTTCCGGAACCTGACCACGCATAAGTATTGAAACTGTCTGGTCATTCATTTTATTAACCATATTGTCAAACAGGGTTACAGATTCCAGTTTGAAGATAAGCAGCGGATCCTTCTGTTCATAGCTGGCGTTCTGTACAGAATGTTTCAGTTCATCAAGTTCACGCAGATTCTCTTTCCAACATTCATCTATGGTATGCAAAAGGATAGCCTTTTGGAATGCCTTCACCACCTCTTTACCTTCCGATTCGTAAGCAGCCTTTAAATTACAAGGAATCTGATATACTCTACGACCATCTTCTATAGGTATCAAGATATTCTCAAATCTATCGCCCTGTTCTTCATACACTCGCTTAATTACAGGATATACTACCTGAGCCATTCTGTCGCTCTTACGTTTGTAGTTTTCCATTGCAGCGTCAAAAATCTTCTCTGCAATCTCCTCCTGACGCATTTTTGAGAATTCAGCTTCTGTAAACGGAGTCTCCATTGCCAAAATCTTGAAGAGTTCCATCTGCAATGTTTCGTAATCGGCACAATTTTCTGCAGCATTAGAACATCTATCCCAAATCATATTGGCAATATCCATACCTATACGTTCACCCATCACTGCGTGACGACGTTTTTCGTAAATTACGGTACGCTGTTTATTCATTACATCGTCATATTCAAGCAAACGCTTACGTACACCAAAATGGTTCTCTTCTACCTTTTTCTGTGCCTGCTCTATACGTTTTGTAATGAAGCTGTTTTCAATCATTTCGTCCTCTTCAAGACCCATCTTATCCATAAGCGGAGCTATACGGTCAGAACCGAAAAGACGCATTAAATTATCTTCAAGAGAGATAAAGAATACTGATGAACCCGGATCGCCTTGACGACCTGAACGACCGCGCAACTGTCTGTCAACTCGACGGCTTTCATGACGCTCTGTACCCACAATAGCCAAACCACCGGCAGCTTTCACTTCCGGAGATAGCTTGATATCGGTACCACGACCTGCCATGTTGGTTGCAATAGTAACTGTACTGCGCTGACCGGCTTTTGCTACTATATCTGCTTCCTTCTGGTGAAGTTTAGCGTTAAGTACATTGTGCTCTATCTTACGCATAGTAAGCATACGGCTTAACTGTTCACTTATCTCTACCGATGTTGTACCCACAAGAACAGGTCTGCCAGCCTCTACCAAACGAACCACCTCTTCTATAACGGCCTTATACTTTTCACGTTTGGTCTTATAGATACGGTCATTCATATCGTTTCTGGCAATAGGCTTGTTTGTAGGAATAACAACCACATCCAGTTTGTAGATATCCCAGAATTCACCTGCTTCTGTTTCGGCTGTACCTGTCATACCGGCCAATTTATGATACATACGGAAGTAGTTCTGCAAAGTAATTGTTGCAAAAGTCTGTGTGGCAGCCTGTACCTTTACACGTTCTTTTGCTTCAATAGCCTGATGTAAGCCATCGCTATATCTACGACCCTCCATTATACGTCCGGTCTGTTCGTCCACAATCTTTACCTGACCATCTTCTGTAACAATGTATTCAACATCTTTTTCAAACATTGCGTATGCTTTCAGGAGCTGATTGATAGTGTGAATACGTTCACTCTTTACAGCATAGTTTGTAAGCAATTCATCTTTTTTAGCCAATCGCTCTTCGTTGCTGAGATTCTGGCTTTCCAATTCCGACAACTGCGATGCTATATCAGGAAGCACAAAGAAATCTGTCTCCTGTTGTGAACCGCTGATAAGTTCAATACCTCTATCGGTTAAATCTACGCTATTAAGTTTTTCATCTATAACAAAATACAATGGCTCCACAGCTTCAGGCATACGCTTATTCTGCTGTTCCATGTATATCTCTTCTGTCTTCTGCATTCCCACCTTAATGCCCGGTTCACTTAGGAACTTGATAAGAGCCTTATTCTTAGGAAGTGCTTTAAAGCTACGGAACAATGAAAGGAAACCCTCTGCCACTTCGTCCTGATTATCGGACATAACTTTCTTTCTGGCTTCTGCCAGGAACTGTGTGGCAAGTCTCTTCTGAGCCTCAAAAAGTTGTTCTACCTGAGGACGCAACTGTTCAAACTGCTGATCTTCTCCCTTTGGTACAGGACCTGATATTATAAGAGGTGTACGAGCATCGTCTATCAACACTGAATCGACCTCGTCCACAATTGCATAATTATGCCCACGCTGAACCAGTTCGTCAGGACGTGATGCCATATTGTCACGCAGATAGTCAAAACCAAATTCATTGTTTGTACCAAATGTAATATCGGCACGATACGCATTTCTACGTGCTTCTGAGTTTGGCTGATGTTTATCAATACAATCTACCTTTAAACCGTGGAACATATAAAGTGGTCCCATCCATTCAGCATCACGTTTTGCCAAATAGTCGTTCACTGTAACCACGTGAACACCGTTACCTGTCAACGCATTTAGGAACACCGGCAATGTAGCCACAAGAGTTTTACCTTCACCGGTAGCCATTTCTGCTATCTTACCCTTATGAAGCACTACACCACCAAACAACTGAACATCGTAATGAATCATATTCCAGATGGTTTCATTACCACCGGCTACCCAATGATTCTGCCATATAGCTTTATCGCCTTCTATGCGTACAAAGTCTTTTGTAGTAGCTAAATAACGATCAAAATCGGTAGCTGTAACTTCTATCTCCTCATTATTTGTAAAACGTTTTGCTGTCTCTTTGATAATAGAGAAAACATCGGGAAGGACTTCGTCTAAAACCACCTCGTAACGATCCATCTTCTCTTTTTCCAGTTTGTCTATTTGAGCAAACAGATCTGCGCGTTCTTCTATTTCGGTCTCTTCTACTTTAGCTTTCAATTCATCTATGCGCTTCTGCTCAGGAATCACAAAATCCTGAACTTTCATTCTGATTTCCTGTACTTTTTCGCGCAGTTCGTCATGAGACAATGATTCAAATTGAGAATACGCCTTCTTAACCTTTTCCACCCAAGGCTGTATCTCTTTCATATCTCTTGCAGCCTTATTTCCGAATAGTTTGCTTATAAATTCGTTAAAACCCATTATATAGTTTGTTTTTAATTTACAACATATTTTCCGATGTAAAAGCAAAAAGCATGCCACACTACACCGTATTAGTTTACAAAATTAGCACAAACTGATGAATAAAAACATAATTACCTGAAAATTTATTCCTAAGCACCTACAAAAGAGCCAACATTTTTCATTCTTATACATTCAGATTTGAATATTTTTTCATTTAACAAGACAAAAGATAGAGACTCTTTGTTTGTTATATAAATAAAAAGGAGTATCTTTGCGGAAAATTAGAACAAAGTATGAATAGACAAATAGCTCTCGGTATCAATTCTGTTTACGTGGTGGTCATCTGTCCGGCGCGTTAAGGGAGAAATTTGCCTAATCCAATTGAGATATAAGCCTTTCTCCCACAAGAGAAGGGCTTTTTTAATGAATATAAATACAAAAATAATAAAAAGATGAAAATTCCATTGAGAAGCGAACAGAGTACAGTTGGCAGAAGAATGGCAGGAGCAAGAGCGTTATGGGTTGCAAACGGAATGAAACGTGAGCAGATGGGACGCCCTATTATTGCCATAGCCAATTCGTTTACCCAATTTGTTCCCGGTCATACACATCTACATGAAATAGGTCAGATAGTTAAAGCCGAAATAGAGAAACTGGGTTGTTTTGCAGCGGAATTTAATACTATTGCCATAGATGACGGCATAGCAATGGGGCACGATGGTATGCTATACTCACTGCCATCACGTGACATAATTGCAGATAGTGTAGAATATATGGTAAATGCCCACAAAGCCGATGCATTAGTGTGCATAAGCAACTGTGACAAGATTACTCCGGGTATGCTTATGGCCACCATGCGCCTTAATATACCTACAGTATTTGTAAGTGGCGGACCAATGGAAGCAGGCGAATGGAACAATCAGCATCTGGATTTAATTGACGCAATGATTAAATCGGCCGACCCAACAGTAAGCGATGACGATGTAGAAGCTATTGAAAGACACGCTTGCCCGGGCTGTGGTTGCTGTTCCGGTATGTTCACAGCAAATTCAATGAACTGTTTAACAGAGGCTCTCGGTTTCTCATTACCCGGCAACGGAACCATATTGGCTACACACGCCAACAGAACAGAGTTGTTCAAAGAAGCTGCAAGACTGATTGTTAAGAATGCCTTAAAATATTATGAAGAGGGCGACGATTCTCTGTTACCTCTAAACATTGCAAAGAAATCGGCATTCGAAAATGCCATGACTTTAGACATTGCAATGGGAGGATCTACAAACACCATTCTGCATCTTCTGGCGGTTGCAAACGAAGCAGGTGTAGATTTCAAGATGGACGATATAGACCGTTTGTCACGTAAAGTACCATGCCTTTGCAAAGTTGCTCCTAACACACAGAAATACCACATTCAGGATGTTAATCGTGCCGGTGGTATTCAGAACATCCTGTTTGAGCTATCAAAAGGCAATCTTATAGACACAACAGCTATGAATGTTTGCGGCTTATCTTACGGAGAACTTGTAAACAGATACAATATCTGTCAGGAGAGCATAGATTCAGAAGCAAAAAGAATATACAGCAGTGCCCCTGCACGCAAATTCAACATTGCAATGGGTTCACATAACTGCAATTACGATACATTAGATACCGACAGAGCTACCGGTTGTATTCGCAGTCTGGAAAATGCCTACTCAAAAGATGGCGGTTTGGCCATTTTAAAAGGTAATATAGCTATAGATGGTTGCGTAGTTAAGACAGCAGGAGTTGATGAAAGCATCTGGAAGTTTACAGGACCTGCCAAGGTATTCGATTCACAGGAAGATGCAGTAGAGGGCATTTTAGGTGGAAAAGTAGTATCGGGCGACGTTGTAGTAATTACTCACGAAGGTCCTAAAGGTGGCCCGGGTATGCAAGAGATGCTCTACCCCACCTCTTATATTAAATCCAAACATCTGGGCAAGGAGTGCGCACTTATAACAGACGGACGTTTCAGCGGTGGTACATCCGGACTGAGCATAGGTCATATTTCACCGGAAGCTGCATCAGGAGGCAACATAGGTAAAATTATAGACGGAGACATTATTGAAATAGATATACCTAACAGAAGTATTAACGTTAAATTATCGGACCAGGAACTATCCAATCGTCCAATGAGACCGCTCACAAGAACAAGAGTAGTGCCAAAGAGTTTGAAGGCATACGCTAATATGGTAAGTTCTGCCGATAAAGGTGGCGTTAGAATTGTTGAATAAAACTAATAAAGAAAATGATTAAAGGTTCAGAGGCTTTAATGCAAGCGTTATTACACGAAAGTGTAGATACGATTTTTGCTTATCCCGGAGGTACCATTATGCCGGTATATGATGCCTTGTATGACCATCGCTCGGACTTAAAACAGATTTTGGTAAGACACGAGCAGGGAGCAACACATGCTGCCCAGGGTTACGCAAGAGTATCCGGTAAGACCGGTGTTTGCATAGTTACCAGCGGACCGGGAGCTACAAATACCATTACAGGTATCAGTGATGCAATGCTCGATAGTACTCCTATCGTCGTCATCGCCGGTCAGGTAGCCGTCTCTGCATTGGGTACAGACGCATTCCAAGAGATAGACTTGGTAGGCGTAACTCAGCCTATCACCAAATGGAGCTATCAAATTAGAAGAGCAGAAGATATAGCTTGGGCAGTTGCCAGAGCTTTCTACATAGCACGTTCCGGACGCCCGGGACCTGTGGTGCTTGACTTTACCAAAAATGCACAAACCAGCATGGTAGATTTCAAGCCTGAAAACATTGATTATATTCGTAGTTATGTACCGGATCCGGACATAAACATGAACGAAATAGAAGAGGCTGCACATCTTATTAACACAGCCACAAAGCCATTTGCTCTTGTAGGTCAGGGAGTTGAATTGGGAAAGGCTCACAACGAACTCACCACATTCCTGGAAAAGGCTGACATTCCTGCTGCTAGAACATTATTAGGTTTATCGGCATTACCTACATCACACCCTCTCAATATGGGAATGTTAGGTATGCATGGAAACCTGGCACCAAATGTTCAGACAAACAAATGCGATCTGCTTATTGCTATTGGTATGCGTTTTGACGATCGCGTAACCGGTGTTTTGGATAAATATGCAAAACAGGCAAAGGTTATCCATTTGGACATAGACAAGTCTGAATTCAATAAGAATGTAAAATGCGATGTTACCGTTTTAGGAGATTGCAAGCAGACACTTGCCATGATAACATCACGCATTAACAAAAACAGCCACACCGAATGGATTAAGAGTTTTGA
>JAEIGA010015663.1_pt1 | contig 11543 bp, 8 predicted proteins | sample 9270691 | NCBI WGS metagenome assembly JAEIGA01 (sample SAMN17057246, study PRJNA624740) | gut metagenome | biome: biome; isolation source: fecal sample | host: Bos grunniens | place: China: Xizang | collected 2019
AAGGCACAAGATGGCTACGCACAAGCGCAAGAAGCGCCTGCGTAAGAACAGACACAAGAAGAGAAAGTAATTTCTCCCGGTGTCTGCCATTTTAGCAGTCCGCTAAAGAGGCTGACCAAGTTGGTCGGCCTCTTTATTTTAAAATCATCTTATCACTGAAATTCCTGATGGAGTCCGTAAAAGATCTGATTGTTGACGTAAGTTCAACTGAAGTCTCGATAGCACTGATGGAAAACCACAAGCTTATCGAGCTGAACAAAGAGTCCAGCCAGGGGCACAGCTTTTCAGTTGGAGATGTTTATCTCGGAAAAGTGAAGAAGATTCTTCCAGCCCTTAACGCTGCCTTTGTCGACATCGGAGATGAAAAGGAGGCATTTGTCCACTATCTGGATCTGGGACTTTACTTCGAGGCTTTTGACGAATTTGTCAAGAGAATCAACCCAAACACAGATGCAAAAGGAATGTACAAGCACATAAAGCCTGGCAAAATCCTCGAAAAGGAAGGCAGGATCGAGAATGTGCTTTCACCAGGACAGATGATCATTGTCCAGATCGTAAAAGAGCCGATTTCGACAAAAGGGTCAAGACTGACTGCAGAAATTTCATTGGCAGGACGTAACATCGTACTACTCCCCTTCGCAGAGAAGGTGAGCGTATCTCAGAAGATCTCTTCAAAAGAAGAGAAACGTAGACTTGAGACACTTGTAAAAAGCATTCTCCCAAAGAACTACGGAGCAATCATCCGTACAGCAGCAGAAGGCAAAAACGCCTCTATACTTGATGCTGAAGTGATGTCATTGGTAGAAAAATGGGAAGAATCATGGAAAAAACTGGCACGATCAAAAGGAGTCCAGCTGCTGTTCACAGAATACAGCAAGACTACTACGATCCTGAGGGACCTTCTCAACGACTCGTTCAGCAACATCTATGTCAACAACGAAGTCATCTATGAGGAAATCCGCAAGTACATCTCACTGATCTCACCGGAGCAGGAAAAGATTGTCAAGTACTATAAAGAAAAGGCACCGATCTTTGACCACTTCGAAGTAACGAGACAGATCAAGAGTTCTTTCGGAAAAGTAGTTCCTATCAAGCAGGGAGCATACCTTGTGATCGAGCACACAGAAGCATTGCATGTCATCGACGTCAACAGCGGCACGCGTTCCAAGAACAAGGAACAGGAGCAGAATACATTCGACGTCAACTGCTATGCAGCCGAGGAGATCGCCAGACAGCTCAGACTCAGAGACATGGGCGGCATCGTGATTGTGGACTTCATCGACATGGAGTCAAACGAACATAAGAATGCCCTCTACAAGAAGATGGTCGAGCTGATGGAGTCTGACAGAGCCAAGCACAATGTGCTTCCTCTCACAAAGTTCGGACTCATGCAGATCACAAGGCAAAGGGTACGCCCAGCAACCGAGATCAACACAATGGAGGTTTGTCCGGTCTGCAACGGCACCGGAAAGATATCATCAAGTGTCGTGATAGATGAAGCCATTGAAAGAAGGCTCGCCTACTACACAAACGAGAAGAAGCTCACACAGCTCACTCTTAAGGTCAACCCTATTCTGGGTGCATACCTGACACGAGGCATCTTCACATCAATCGTTGGAAGATGGAAAAAGAAGTACAGATGTAAGATTGAAGTGATAGAGACAACCGACTTCACAGTCTTGCAGAATGAATTCTATGACGAAAACGGTGGAAAGCTGGATTAGCTTTCCACCGTTTTTTTATTCTTCAAGGAACTGGCTCATATTTTCAGAATACTTGCGCCACTTGTCGATCAGAGCCTGCATATCCGGTGGCAGTTGTGAATCGAACCTTACCATCTGCCTGGTTCCCGGATGTACAAATCCGAGAGTCTTGGCATGCAATGCCTGGCGTGGCAGAAGTTTGAAACAGTTCTCTATGAACTGACGATATTTTGCGTATATCGTACCCTTGCGGATCTCCGAGCCGTCATAACGGTCATCATTGAACAGCGGATGTCCGATCCAATTAAAATGCACACGGATCTGATGTGTACGGCCGGTTTCCAGACGGCACTCGACAACAGTCACATAGCCGAAACGTTCCAGGACCTTGTAGTGAGTTACAGCATGCTTTCCGTAATCACCGTCCGGGAACACCTTGAATCTCATGCGGTCATTAGGATCACGTCCGATATTTCCGATAATTGTGCCCTCATCATCTTTAAGGTTTCCCCATACGATGGCCACATATCTTCGCTCGATCGAGTGAACAAAGAACTGCTTTGCCAGATTGAGCTGAGCTTCTTCATTCTTGGCAACGACAAGAAGTCCGGAAGTGTCCTTGTCAATACGGTGCACCAGCACGCCCATTCTCTCATCTTGAGCATCAGGACCCTGAGATATTCCAAGATGATGGGCAAGAGCATTTACAAGCGTACCGCTGAAATGTCCATGACCAGGATGCACGACCATACCTGGTTCTTTGTTGAGCACCAGCACGTCGTCATCTTCGTGAACTATGTTGAGCGGAATATCTTCCGGCAGAATTTCCAGTCCACGTCGCTGATAAGGCATGACAAAAGTCACGACATCACCAGGACGGACAACATAATTCGCCTTGACTATCTTATCATTTACACGGATATATTCGGCCTTGATTGCAAGCTGGATACGATGACGGGACGTATATTCCATATGTGTAGCAAGATACTTGTCGACACGCATAGGAACCTGTCCTGGAGCGATATCGAATCGATAATGCTCGAACATCTCCTGCTGTTCATCTTCGTACGCCACCTCGTCACCGACCTGCGTCGGATCGAAATCCTCCTCAAAGAAATTTTCCTTCAGATCCATAAACACTATTCTTCAGAAGATTCCACCCTAAGATACAATGTCACATCACTACCCATTATTACAGGAAGTTCGGATGCAGCAGGTGTCTGCTTATATACTACGGCATGAAGACTGTCCTCATAAGTCCTCACATCCTTGTCATAACGAAGTCCTTTGGCATTAAGATAATGGTCATGCAGAATCTTCACAGCCTCACGACCGCTCTTTCCGGTAAGGTCCGGAATCAGTGTCTGGTCTTCATCCGCAAGACCTACAACAAGGTCGATTGATGATTCTGCACCGACCTGACTTCCAGGTTCGATATCCCTGCCTCTATATTTCTGCTTCAATACATTATTTGTCGCAATGTCCTCCACATACACAAGACGGCCGAGATTCAGTCCCTTTGTACTGAGTTCTGCAGCTGCCTGACGTGTCGAATAGCCTATAAGGTTCGGTACTGTCACCTTCTTGACACCTTTTGCATTGACAGTAAGGAGAACTCGTCTGCCATCCTTGACCTTTGATCCTGCAGAAGGATTATGCTCACGGATGGTTCCGCGGCCGGCTCTCGAATAGATGGAATCCACGACCTCCAATCTTACTCCGATTTCATCAGCAAGCACCTGCGCCTGCTCGAATGTCATTCCTCTGAAATCAGGCACTTCAAGAAGGTCACCGTGCCTGGTGCCTACACTCAAAGCGAACTTTGCTCCGAAAAGGAGAACTAAAAATAAAATAAATGCAACGAATAAATGCTTTATTATAGACTTCATATTATTTAACATGTATCAATTCATATGCGCGGCATCCAAGTCCGATCTTCTCACCATACGCCGCTCCTGCTTCCCAATCGGTATCAGGATGTACAAGACGGAACTTATCTTCACCTTTGTGATGGTGATGACCGCATGTACATTCAGAGTCATGATCCTTGTCAGAAATAGCATTTCCTGTCAGGCTTGGAGCAGCCTTTACCATATCGGCACATGCGCAGTCAAGCGCAACAGGGTCAAATGATGCAGCGATTCCTAGATCCGGAACGAGTGCCGCGTCATTATGGTTCCAGCAGTCACAGTTAGGTGACACGTTCATGATGAAGCTGATGTGGAAAGAAGGTTTACCCTTCACTACAGCAAGGGCGTACTCGGCAATCTTGCTGTTAAGTACTTCTGATGTATCATAATCCTTGACTACCGCAGCCGATTTCTGGCATACAGCCACACACTGGCCGCATCCTACGCACTTGTCATAATCAATTACAGCCTTCTTGTCTACGATCTGGATCGCATCGTGTCTGCAATATTTTTCACAAATGTGACAGCCGATGCAATTTGCCTGATCAATGCATGGCTGAGAAGATGAATGAAGCTCAAGTTTTCCTCCGACGCTGGCAGATCCCATTCCAAGGTTCTTCAACGCACCGCCGAATCCGCTCTCTCCATGGCCCTTGAAATGGTTCATGGAAATCACGATGTCCGCATCAGCGATTGCCGCTCCGATCTTTGGTGAAGGGCAATATGAGCCACCACATGGAACCTCCTTATAGTCAGTTCCCTTCAAACCGTCAGCTATGATAACATCCGCATGCGCACCGATACGGTTGAATCCGTTCTCCATAGCGGCATTGAGATGATCCACCGCATTTGAACGACCACCGGTATAGAGAGTATTCGCATCTGTCAGGAATGGTTTTCCGCCAAGTGAGCGGATCACATCCACGACTCTGGCAGCATAATTCGGACGGATATATGCAAGATTGCCAGGCTCTCCGAAATGAATCTTGATGGCAGTGAATTTACCATCAAAATCAATGTCAGCTATACCTGCCTTTCTGATAAGCTTTTCAAGTTTAGTGAGCATGTCATTCCCAGGTACTGTCCTGAGATTGGTGAAAAATACTTTAGATGGTGTCATAACTTTATTTTATTGGCATTCCTTGGAAAATAATCTTGAAGAGTCCTTGAGTCAGAAGAACAAGTCCGACAATAACTATGATTGCACCTGTCACCCTGCTGATCCATATGATTGTATTCATTGTGAATTTCTGCCTGAAGTGTCCGAGGGCCCATGAAAGCAGGAACCAATAGAACACAGAGCCGCCGGCAACAGAAAGCAGGATAGGAGCGACTCTCCACGTACTCGGATCGTTTTCTGTAATTCCGAAAAAGGCAAAAAGAGCAAGCATGACAAACACCGCTCCCGGATTTGAGATGGTCATCAGTATCGCCTGCATGAAATCTGTTGCAGATGCACCAGGAGGGCCTCCTGCCTTCATCTTTCTGAACGGATCCTTCAAGGCCATTGACAATCCGAGTCCCATAAGGATCACACCACCGGCAAGAAGGATGACGACTTCATGTTCACTGAGAAACTGCTGTGTGAATGCCAGTGCAAAAATTGCGACTACTGCATAAAGGGTATCAACTACACTGGCTCCCAATCCTGTCACGAAACCGGCCTTATGTCCTTTACTCAAGGACTTCTGTACCACCAGAATGGCAACAGGTCCAACTGGTATGGAGGCGCTGAAACCAACAAGAAAAGCCTTAAGGATATTAACGATCAAATCCATATACCTAAAAACATGCAATCGGACAAAGATAGTAAATTTATTTATATCTTTGCTTTAAAGTTCGGGTCATGAGATTTATGAAAAAAGATAATATATTGCTATGGGGACTATCGGTGATTTCTGCTGTCCTGATGTCTCTTCCATTTCTTATACCGGGCACTGGATTTCTCGCCCTTTTTGGTCTCGTTCCGCTTCTGTGCATGGACAGAGTCGCTTCCTTGTCTGGAAAACGTCACGTTTGGCGTTTCCATTATAGCGCATTCGTGATCTGGAACGCCATAACCACGTTCTGGGTCTGCAACGCCACTATGGGCGGCGGCCTGTTCGCAATATTCGCCAACGCCTTCCAGATGTCGTTGATTTTCGGTCTGTTCAGACTGAGCAAAAAAAGATTCAGCGGAGCTTTGCCATACATTTTTCTCATGGTGATGTGGATCGCATGGGAGAGATTCTATTTTGATGCCGAAATTTCATGGCCATGGCTGATTCTTGGAAATTCATTTGCGCAGAGCACTGGCGCCATCCAGTGGTACGAGTACACAGGTGCTCTGGGAGGCTCTTTATGGATATGGATATGCAATCTGGGAATCTTCGGTCTACTGGTTTCACTCTCAGACGGTCGATGGTTTAATTTCAACTGGAAAGCCAAGACTGCCGCAGTCGGAGGACTTGCAGCGGCCATAGTACTTCCGTTCATAATCTCGGCAGTCATCGGCAGCAGCTACAAGAACTCCATGGAGTCTGAAAAGCAGCTTGAAGTGCTCGTAATCCAGCCGAATATCGATCCATACAACAAGTTCAGGGCAATGACTCAGGCCCAGCAGAACGAGATACTCATCTCGACTGCCCAGGAACAGCTTGAGTACAGAAAGAATGATTCAACAGCTGCTCCATTGCTGATTCTTGCACCAGAAACATTTACTCCTGATGTAATCGCCAACGACATCCGATCAGGCAAAAGCTGGAGACGATTCGTATCATTTCTTCAAGACTATCCCAATGTGAATATGCTCTTCGGAGCATCAAGCCGTACAATAATCGAAAGCGAGCAGGCGCCATCCCACACAGCAAGGAAAATTGTTGACGGCATCTGGAGCGAATCTCACAATTCCGCACTCATGACAGACAGATACGGACGCACTGAGATAGCACATAAGAACAAGCTTGTAGTTGCTGTTGAAAAGACTCCATATCCGGCACTCTTCTGCCCGATTGACAATATGCTGGGCGGAGTGATGGGAAGATGCATCGGACAGGACGGCGTCAGCCTGCTGCACGTCAGATCAAACAGTGGTCAGGACATCCCTGTAGGCTGTGCAATCTGTTATGAGTCCGTCTATGGAGAATACTATAGCGAATATGTACGTGAGGGCGCAGAGGCAATGACCATCATTACAAATGACGCATGGTGGGGCGACACCCCAGGCTATCGCCAGCACCTTAGCTACGCATCACTCAGAGCGATCGAGACCCGCAGAGCCATCGCCAGATGTGCTAATACAGGTATCAGCGCCATCATCACCCCAGCAGGAGAAATACTTCAGCCGACCCCATGGTGGGAGCCGGCTGTAATAAAAAGTCATATTCCATTGTGCAGCGACATTACATTCTTTGTGAGTCACGGAGACATCACAGGCCGCGTATGCACATTTGTATTTCTTCTGCTTCTTCTTGCTTTAGCTGTCAGGTTCTTAAACCGTTAGATTAACGTCTGAACGAACCACCCATAGGACCACCTCCGAATCCTCCAGGACCACGGCTTCCACCGCCACGATTTCCACCGAAGTTACCGAAACGGTAAGTGAATGAAAGGATGATATAGCGGCCGAGGGTGTTGTTTCTTGTCTCAAGGTGATAGTTCGCAGAGTCTGAAACCGAGAGATTCTTTGACTGTCCAAGGATGTCGTATGCCTTGAGGGCGAGAGTGCACTTGTTTTTAAAGAGAAGCTTTGTGATCTCACCATTTACAATGATTTCATCCTCCTGAGGAGTTGTATAACCGTTGTACCAGTTATAGTCGACGTCAGCGATAATGTTGATTCCTCCCGGAATTGTCCAGTTCATCGAACCATCAATCTGATTGTTCCAGGTCGCTGTAAGCTGACTGTTCTCCATTGTATACCAAGACTTGTTCATTCTCGTACGGCCACCCAATGTCACCTCCACAAAATCATTTCTGTAAGTAAGACGAAGTCTCTGGGTAAAGCTCATAGTCTGAGTCTTGTTATTGATGAAGTCCTTACTTTCAGAAAGGTCTGCATAATCACGTGCGAAAGCATCATAATCAAAGCTGGCCTCCTCTGCATTATAATACTTTTCTGTATCGAGGGCATTTGTTCCGATGAAAGAAGTAGACTGGTTGTAGCGACCGTATGTCATCGAGAAGATAGAGAATCCCGACTTGCCGAAAGGCGAATTCACCATGAGACGAAGGTCTACGTTACCATTTCCCGAGCTATTTACAGGAATCGAATACTGAACTCCGGCCTTGTCGTACCACTGAGCATTGGTAATCGCATTCTCCACCATACCGGCGCCGAAACGTGCATGCACAGAGGTAAATGTCTTCTTGTTTGTATAACCGAAATTACCACGGATGCTATGATTGAAGTACGGGTTCAGGTTTGGATTACCAAGCGAGATGTTCAACGGATTCGAATTATCTGGCACCGGAAGGAGCTGAGATGTAGAAGGCTGCGAAGAACGTCCCCAATAGAAGAAACGGATGTTAGTATTGTCATTGAACTCATAGCTCAGCATTGCCTGAGGCGACCAGTTATGAGACACATTATGATACGGCTCATGTCCGGTAGTGACATTATCAGTTATAGTAGGATTGTACGAAGCACCCAGCTGGGCTCTTAACTTTTCTTTCTGATAGCTGATGTTTGCACCGGCCCTGTGGTTCTGAGACATGTTATTTATCTGGTTTGAGTATCTGGAATCAACCAGGCCTGTCTCATTATTGATCGTATTCTTATATGACGTATTTCTATTCCAGCCATACTGATAGTTTGCCTCAAGGAAGAAATCATGGCCAAGAGGTTCGGTGTACACCACCCTACCGCTGAGAGATGATCCCTTTGAATTCTGATTGAAGCGCTGGTCGACTCTTTCGTCTGTCCATGCTCCGGTCTCAGCATCCTTTACCTTAGTAAGCGAGAGGTTGTTTCCTGCCATCTCATTATTGCTGAAGCTGTACCTTACATTAGCGGAAATTGTTCGTCCTGGCTTGCCAAGACGCTGTCTGAAGAGGAAGAAACCGCTGGCCTGCCAGTTCTGGTTGTCTCCGAAGTTATTTGAGAAGCCCTTGTTTGTCGAGTCACGGACCTCACCCCTTTCAGTCAAAGTTTCAAAATTAGAGAATTCATTGTAGGAGCCTTGTCCGAAGTTGAACTGGGGCTCAAAGAGAATCGATGTGTTCTCAGAGAACTTATGTTCCAAGCGGATACCGAATCTGTGGCCCTGTGTTATTGTGCGGTCATTACCGTTCTGATTGTTCAACAGACGGCTTCCGTCATCAAGATATGTGATCTTGGAACTTTCCTCCATGACCTCATTGATGGAGCCGTTGTACAGATAGTTTCCGGCAAGGTCCATCTTGTCATCAAGAAGAGTAAATGCACCGTTGAGACCGCCCATCCATGAAGTGGTGATACCGTTACCACGGCCCCAGCCACCCATGCCACGGCCCATTCCGCCACCGCCTCCGCGCATTCCGCTCATCATGCTTCCGGCCATATCATTGAAACCACGGTTGTTGGTATTGTTTCCGTTCAGGATAACGCTGATCTGACTCTTATCAGTAAAGCGGCCGACCATGGCAGCACCCTGATAACGCCAATCATTCATATCAGATCCTGCACCAGGAACATCGTGACCGCCTCCGGCCATGACATTACCAAACCATCCCTGCATCATTCCTGGCTTCATTGACAGATCAAGAATTGTCTCTTCTTCTCCGTCATCAATACCTGTAAACATTGCCTGGTCAGACTTCTTCTCCACAACCTTGACCTTCTCGATCATCTTAGCAGGAATATTCTTCGATGCAAGCTGAGGATCGTCAAGGAAGAATGTCTTTCCATCGATGGTGATCTTCTTGATTGTCTCTCCGTTGGCTGTAATGCTACCGTCAGACTCAACTTCAACACCCGGGAGCTTCTTCAAAAGAGCCTCAAGCATGTCATTGTCCGAAGTCTTGAAAGAAGACGCATTATATTCGATCGTATCCTTCTTTACAACAATAGGGTTTCCTACGGCTGAAATGCTTGCAGCATCAAGAACCTTCACATCCTCTGTCATCTTCACCTGTCCGAGGTCAACATCCTTATCTACAGTGATATCCTGGCTATGAGTCAGATATCCCATAATTTCCGATTTCAGGACATATGTGCCCTTCCTTACCTTTGCAAGTGTAGCATCACCGTTTACATCCGTGAGAACATATTTCAGAGCCTTGTTTTCGCCCTTTACTGTCAGAGACACAGTTGCAAAAGACACCGGTTCTGATGTCTTTGAATCAACAAGTCTGATTTTAACGGAAAACGAGCCCTGTGCAAGGGCTGTAAAACTCAGAAGAAGTGCCAATGTGGCAATCAGTGATCTGATGAATAGAAGTCTGTGATTATTTTTCATGTTCAGTTTGACACATCACTAAACTAAAAGTTTAATGACGATATTACTTTTTTATCCTATCAGGATTATTTTCTATGAACTTTTTCCAATCCGTCTTACCTGACATTCCTGCCAAGGGATTTGAAAGCTGATAATGATGACACAAGGCAATTGCCAATGCATCCGTCGCATCGAGAAATTTTGCTTCCAGAGTTACGTTCAATGTCTTCTGGATCATCATGGAGACCTGTTCCTTTGATGCGGCTCCATTACCGCATATTGCTATTTTTGCCTTTCTCGGCGCATACTCTGCCACCGGGATGCCTTTCATCACAGCTGCAGTCAGCGCAGCACCCTGAGCTCTACCCAGTTTGAGTATCACCTGGGCATTCTTGCCATAAAACGGAGATTCTACAGCGAGTTCATCCGGATGATGCACTTCTATGAGTTCGGAGACTCCGGCAAAGATATTTGCAAGCTTTTCAAAAGGGTCCTTGATCTTTCTCAGATCGAAAACGCCCATATCTACATAACGTGGGCCTCTGGAATCTACGGCAATAACCCCGAAACCTAAAATATTGGTTCCGGGGTCGATGCCTAATATGATTTTTTCTTTAGTCAATATAGTCGAATCCAGTGTAAGGGCGAAGAATCTCAGGAATCTCAATTCTGTCTCCCTTCTGGTTATTCTCAAGGAGGGCTGCCACCACGCGTGGAAGAGCAAGAGAACTACCATTGAGAGTGTGGGCAAGCTGAGTCTTGCCTTCTGCATCCTTATATCTGAGTTTCAGACGGTTAGCCTGGAATGACTCGAAGTTAGAAACTGATGAGATCTCAAGCCATCTGCCCTGGGCTGCCGAGTATACCTCGAAGTCGTAAGTTATTGCAGAAGTGAAGCTCATATCACCACCGCAGAGACGGAGAATTCTGTATGGAAGACCGAGAGACTTAACGATAGACTCAACATGTGCAACCATCTCATCGAGAGCAGCGTATGAATCCTCCGGACGCTCTACACGTACGATTTCTACCTTGTCGAACTGGTGGAGACGGTTAAGACCACGCACGTCCTTACCGTATGAACCAGCCTCACGACGAAAGCAAGGAGTATAAGCTGTCATCTTTACCGGGAACTCGTTGTTTGCGAGAATCACGTCTCTGAAGATGTTTGTCACAGGCACCTCAGCTGTAGGAACCATGTAGAAATTGTCAGCAGTAGCGTGGTACATCTGACCTTCCTTGTCAGGAAGCTGACCTGTACCGAAGCCTGAAGCCTCATTCACCATTACAGGCGGCTCAACCTCAAGATAACCTGCATTTGTGTTGATATCGAGGAAGAAGTTGATGAGAGCTCTCTGAAGTCTTGCTCCCTTTCCCTTATATACAGGGAAACCTGCACCTGTCAGCTTGACACCAAGGTCAAAGTCGATGATATCATACTTCTTTGCAAGATCCCAATGTGGAAGATTATTCTCGCCAAGCTCAGGAATCTCGTTTCCTGTCTTTACAACCACGTTGTCCTCAGCACACTTTCC
>JAEIGA010015664.1_pt1 | contig 11542 bp, 11 predicted proteins | sample 9270691 | NCBI WGS metagenome assembly JAEIGA01 (sample SAMN17057246, study PRJNA624740) | gut metagenome | biome: biome; isolation source: fecal sample | host: Bos grunniens | place: China: Xizang | collected 2019
AAAGCACCATTTTCTGAAAGTGTGAACATATACGCTTCATAATCCTTATCACTGTCAAGGCTACCCTCTACAGTCACATTAAACCCGTGTGTACCTGAACCAAGTGCTTTCGTATTTATAAAAGTTGGTGTATTCATATAAAAAAGGCTGTCTTTTACTTCTAAAGCAATAACAGTAGCAGAAAATGCCACCAGAATCAGAATTACCGCAATTAAAACAGAACTGCGTTTTTTTAGTTTTTTCTTCATTGTAAATCCATCCTTTCCAATATGTTTTTTATTTTCTCTTCTGCCTTTGATAAATTGGGGGAAGTATCTGTAAAATTACAAAGAACAGAACCGATAAATTCAATATTTGTAACAGAAAAAGCATACTTATACTGAGTTACAATATAATCAAGTGCCGTTTCAGCATCTCTGCCGGCAGAAGCAAGGATTATTGCTTTTCTTCGTTTTTCTATTTTCTGTGTTTTATTGTGTTTATAAAAATATGTGTAGTATGGTTGAAATCTTTCTATAAGTGCTTTCATTGGTGCCGAAACCATACCGTTATACACTGGAGTCGCAAACACTATTAAATCTGCTGTTTCAAACTCACCCATAAAAACATCTAAATCTTTATATTTGCAACGCTCATTATTTTCGCAGAAATTACATCCATCACAAAAACTGAATTTTTCTTTATACGCTTCAAATGTAACTATATTTTCTGTGTTTATATTACTTTTTAAAAACTCAACAAGTTTTTTGGTGAATCCGTCACTTCTGCTCACAGCATCTATAATTAAAATTTTATTATATTCCATAAAATCACTTTGTTTCGTATTTCTGACCACAGTACTTACAAATCAATTCGCCATCTGCATTTTCGTGAAAAAGTGGTGGCAAATAGTCTTCTGTGGAAGTAATGCAATCATCTTTAAGGCATTTAAAGTCGTGTGTTGCTTCTTCCACACAAGGTTTTATTAATCTACCTGTTCTCTTTGTTATAAGTTTTATAATAATGGCTATTGACGCATCAACATTATATTCGAGCATCTTAAAGTACTTTGCTCTTTCGTCATAGTCGACAGTCTCGCTGATTTCTTCGCCTCGAGGGAACTGATGAAGAATTGCAAGATCAGGCTTTGCTGTGAGCAACAAACGCTCATCTAAAGTAAAACAATGTTTTCTTGCTTCATACTGAATTACAGAATCAAACGAGTCTTTTTTTACTTCTGTAAAATATATAACATCCAGTTCAGGAAGTGGTTCAGCAAGATTATCGTAAACTACGAAAGGTTTTTCACGCCTGTCCATGATAGAAATAAAATCATCGGTAATAGGTTTGCCGTTTGCAGAAATGAAGAAAAATTCGTTGCCTTTATAAATGTTAAGGCATTGTAAAAGTCCTCTTACAAGTGCGTTGTTACTGAAATCTCCTACGAAACCTATTTTCATATTTGAAACGTGGTTTTTTTCTATCCATACACCGGAAATATCTGAAAGTGTTTTAACAGGGTATGCTCTATCACCATCACCTGCATTGATAACAGGAATTGTAGCATATAATGATGCCGCCCTCGCCGCACCTTTTTTAGGATGATTCAAAACAATTACATCACCACAGGAAGACATCGCCATAACAGCATCTTTTAAAGATTCGCCCTCTTTAAATTCGAAGTCGAAATTAGCTCCTCCCATTCTTGTTGCAGCGGTTGTAAATGCCATTTTTGCATTTCTGTCATCTCCATAAAACGCGGTTACAAGAGTTCGGTTTACCATTTCTTTTGCATATACATGCTGGTTATCTTTTATGAATGTAACAAGATTGATTGCTTCACGCAATTCTTCGCGTGTAAAGTCTGTAATATCTATAAATCTTTTCATAAAAAACCTACTTTCTTCAATAAATGATAGCAAAAATGCATAAAACACCATTATCCGTAGAATTATATCATATTTCTCATTAAAATTAAAGGGGTTACAAACAATTTAATCATTTTTTTACAAATAAAAAACAGCCCACAGAAATCTGTGAGCTGTTTTATAAAATCCAATTATGCTTCAACAGGAGCTTCTACAGGACAAGAACCTGCACATGCACCACAATCGATGCAAGCATCAGCGTCGATTACATAGATGCCATCGCCTTCAGAAATTGCTTCTACTGGGCAATCTGATGCACAAGCGCCACAAGCAATGCAAGCGTCAGTAATTTTGTATGCCATTGTTACTCTCCTCCTTCTTTTATAAAACCCTTTCAGGTTTGTTTGTACTCATTGTAACATATCTTTTAAAAATTTCAATAGGAAATTTTTATTTTTTAGAAATTTTTTATTCTATACCCTTGAGAGCCTCAAGTTCACTCTTATCCACCTGAATTTTACCATCCTTAAGAATCTTTACATCCTTTTTAGAGTAAACACCTGGTGCTGCTTCAGGTCTGCGTTCAAGCTGAACTTTTACAGTACCTGCTAAAATATTGGTTTCAACAACTGTACCTTTACCTTCTCTTGTCTCAACAAGAGCACCAACTTTTGGTGTTGTCTTATAAAGATACTCATAAGTATCCTGTTCATATTTAAGGCAACACATAAGTCTGCCACAAGTACCACTGATTTTTGTAGGATTAAGCGAAAGACCTTGTTCTTTTGCCATTTTTATTGAAACAGGGTGAAAATCAGACATATATTGACCACAACAGAATGGTCTGCCACAAATACCGAGTCCGCCAAGCATTTTTGCTTCATCACGCACACCAATCTGACGCATTTCAATTCTTGTTCTGAAATTAGAAGCAAGAATTTTAACAAGTTCTCTGAAATCAACGCGTCCGTCTGATGTGAAGTAGAAAAGAATTTTACTACCATCAAAAGTACACTCTACATCTACAAGTTTCATATCAAGACCTAATTCAAGAACTTTTTTCTCACAGTAGGTAAATGCATCTTTTTCTTTTTTTCTGTTAGCCTTTGTGATTTTAATATCTTCTTCATTAGCTAAACGGATTATAGATTTTAAAGGACGCATAATTTCGCTTTCAGGAACTTCTTTATTTTCCATAGCAATTTCTCCACACTCTACACCGCGTGAAGTTTCTACTATAACCATATCGCCCTTGTTAAAACTTTTTGAGTCAGGTGAAAAATAATAAACTTTTCCAACCTCTTTGAATTTGACTCCAACAACCTCTGCCATAATGTATCTCCAAGTCTTATTTATTTCTCAAATTAACACATAACTGTGCTACCAAAAGATTATAATTAGGGTTCCCTTGTGTCAATTTAAGTAATTCATTTGTACTTTCATAATAATTTAAAAGTGTTGACACGGGGAAAGAAAAAGCAACTTTCTCTGCTTCTTGTTCCAAATCTTTTAATAATGATTTACTGCCATTTTTTATAGCTAATGCATCCCTGAAAAATACTGACAACGCAGTGAGTACTTCTACTATACGTTGCTTATTTCCATCAAGTGGTGCAGTAGCAGATATTATATCAAATTCGTAATTGGATGACAATGCTTCTGAAATATTTTTAACAATTTCAAGTGTTTTTTCTTTAAAAACCAAGTCATTGTCACTTTCGCCTATTCTGAAACGTGAAACTCTAGAAAGAACAGTATCTATAACATTGTTTGCACTTTCAGAAGTAAGAATGAACGCTGTATATGTTGGTGGTTCTTCTAAAATTTTAAGAAGTACATTCTGACTTTCAACTTTCATCAACTGCATTTCAGGGATAATGATTACCCTTACTTTTGCTTCGTTTGGTGTCTGATAGGCGTCTTCAACAATAGGTCTTACATCTTCATTTTTTCTATAATATTTTCTGTCAGGGTCTTTAGTTACCCTTATTATATCCGGATGAATTTTCTCATCCGTTTTTCTGCAACCTGAACAGGAATTGCATGGGGTACTGTCCAATGCATTTTCGCAGACATAAATTTTTGCTAAAAGATAAGCTATTTCTTCACGCTCTTTTTCAGTTCCGCCATCAACAAGAACTGCGTGTGGTCGTCTGCCACCCGAAACGGTTTTTAAAAGTTCCTGCTTTTTCTGTTCATTTAAACTATCTACATTAAAACTCATAATTTAATAAACTTTTCCATATCTATAACGAAAATCGTTGCACCGCCGATTGTTATTTCAACCGGTGAAGCACTTAAAAAACCTTCGCCGATAAACGGTGGCACAGTAGGAACCATCTGAGTTCTTCTTGAACAACAGTTCTTAAAAATTTCAATAAGTTCATCTAATCTTTCTTCTTCAACACCAACAAGAAATGTCACATTACCTGTCTTTAAAAAACCGCCAGAAGTAGAAAGTTTTGTTGCCTGGAATGATGATTTATTCATTTCAACGAGAAGTTCATTAGCGTCATCACTATTAACTATGCCTATTAAAAGTTTCATAAGTGCACCTCCGTACTTTATTACCTTATTTCATTATAAACGATTTCATTCAAATTTACAACCTGATATTTCAAGATTTCTGTCTATCACATCTTGTTTACGCCACGAAAATGCTCTGTTTTTATTATAATCACTTTCATCTTTATAAAATGCTTTTGCAGTTTCATAAAATTCTTTTATCGGCGTAAGTTTAATGTTTTTATTCATAGGGCAGATATTCTGACAAACATCGCAACCCCAAATACATTTACTTTCTCTTATAAGTTCCCTCTCATATTCTGTCAATTCCCCTTTTTTCTGGGTAATTGCAGAAAAGCATTTATTTTCATCTACTTTTCCTTTATTCAAAGCGTTGTTTATGCAATGTTTTTCACATAAACCACATCGCAGACAAGTTTCAGTTTCTTTTTCTTCAACCGGAATATCCAAATCAGTAATAATTTCTCCAATAAAACAAAAACTGCCATAAGTTTTATTGATTAAAAGAGAATTTTCGCCTTTTACACCAAGTCCCGAAAGACAAGCCGCGTAAACCTCATTAATTGGTGAATTGTCGCAGAAATATTCAAATGAATACTCGGTATATTTTTCTTTTAAATGTGATACCGCCTTTTCTAAATACACACCACATATTTTGTGATAATCATCCGGCACTGCATATTTTGAGAGATTTGAATTTTTGTAATATTCTTCACCCAAATAATACGGAAACAAATAAACGATTACACTTTTTGCATCATTCGGAATTCGATTTTTTGCCCTGCATTCAAACAAATCATCTTTTATTTTTTCAAAACTACAAACACCAACAGGTAACAAATCGTAAAACGGTAAGTTTTTTAAATTAAACATATTACACACGACTCAATGCAATCATTACAGGGATTGTCAGAACTGAAAGAAGTGAACAGAAAGCCACTACTGTTGATGCAACGCCTGTATCCTTTCCATATTTTGCCGCAAACATTACTGTATTTGTAGCACTCGGTACAGACGCCGAAATCATACAAGCAGTAATAATTGTACCCGAAAGACCAATCAATTTGAAAATAGCAAACATAATTACAGGCAATACAAGAAGTTTTAAAAGTGCTACAAGATAATTTTGCTTTTGTTTAAACATTGCTTTCAAATCTGAATTTGCAATATAAGTGCCTAAAAATATCATAGCAAGTGGTGTATTTAAATTTGCAATATGAGTAACTGCACCATTTATTATTTCAGGTAACTCAATACCGGATATAAATAATGGTAAACCTACTGCAACAGATAACACTCCCGGATTTAGAATTATTGTTTTTATTTTAAACCCTTCATCGTTTTCTGTACCCTTTTTCATAAGCCATATACCATGAACAAATGAAAGAATATTAAATGCTACAACACCCGCCGAACAATAAAAAACACCTTCACTGCCCAAGAGTGACTGACAAAGAGGTAATGCCATATAACCCATATTGCCATAACTTACAGCGTATTTATAAATTGATGAGTTTTCTTTATCTTTTCTGAAAAATGGGATAACTATAAAAATGCCTACAACAAGTGTTGTAAACATACAGACAAATGCAAGTAAAAATAAACTTATTGTCTCTTTATTAAACTCCATATTCAAAAATGACTGAACAATCACAACTGGTGTAATCACATAAAAAAGTAAATCATTAGAAAGCTTCGCAGTAGTCTGCTTAAAAATACCAATGCGGTCGGCTATAAAACCGACCGCAACTATCAGGTAAAGAATAGCAACTTGCTGTGCAGCCATCGACATATTCTGAATAAACATTGTTTACTCCCTAAAATCTATTCTTATTATTTCGTTTTTTCATTTCTGCAAGAGAAAGCATTGCATTACCATCAATATTTGGTTGAACTTCTGGTGCGTTTTCATCTGTTAAAACAATTTCTTTAACAGGGGCTTTTTCACTAGTAGGTTGTTGACGTTTTCTCTTTCTTACAACCTTAACGCCATAGTTAAACTCACCATCATCTTCATTTTCTTCTTCTGCTGCTTCAGAGAAAACGAAGTCGTTACCACTATCATCTTCATTGTTATCATATAAATCTATATATGAAAGTCTGCCAAAATCTGCTGGTGCAACTTCTTCCTCTTCTTCTCTGTCATCAAAAGAAATGTATTCTTCGTAAATTTCATACTCCTCGTCATCACTTGCAATATAATTCACTTGTTCAGGTGGAGCTACTGAAATTTTCTCATTTCTTTTTTCAACAACAGATTCAGGTTTTGCAGCTTTTTTGGAAGATACCATTGGTGGCGGAGCAGGTTTTTTCATAGTGTTTTCAATTGTTGCACCTACTACTGTGCTACCACCTTTTACTGCAACATCTACTATACCCTCAACAGAAAGTTTTGCTACTCGCCTTGCCTCTTCTGCTTTACGGGCCATTTCTGTTTTGCGCATTTCTTCTGCTCTGCGAGCTTCTTCTGCCTGACGCTTTGTTTCTTCCATTTTGCGTCTTGCTTCTTCTCTGAGTCTTGCCTCTTCAGCCTTTCTCAATTCCTCTGCTCTGCGAGCTTCTGCTTGACGTCTTGCCTCTTCTTCTGCCTTTCTTCTTGCTTCTTCAGCCTTACGTGCTTCTTCAAGACGACGCATTTCTTCAATTCGTCTTGCTTCCTCTGCTTTACGAGCTTCTTCGGCTAATCTTGCTGCTTCACGTTTTCTTACTTCTTCAGCAATTCTTGCCTCTTCTGCTTTACGAGCCTCTTCCGCTTTTCTTTGTTCTTCAAGAAGACGTGCTTTTTCAGCAATTCTTGCTTCTTCAGCTCTACGAGCTTCTTCGGCTTTTCTTATAAGTTCAGCTTTACGCTCTTCTTCAAGTCTTATTCTTTCAGCCTCTGCACGTTTTCTTTCTTCTTCAAATCTACGTGCTTCCTCTGCTCTGCGAGCTTCCTCTGCTAATCTTGCCTCTTCGGCTTTACGTGCTTCTTCACGTTTTCTGAGTTCTTCAGCAATCCTTGCTTCTTCCGCTCTACGAGCTTCCTCTGCTAATCTTTTTTCTTCTGCAATTCGTGCAGCTTCCGCTCTTTTAGCTTCTGCCGCAAGTCTTTTTTCTTCAGCGATTCGTGCTGCTTCTGCTCGTCTTGCTTCTTGTGCTAAGCGACGTTCTTCTGCTTTTCTTTCAGCTTCAGCTTTTTTAGCTTCTTGTGCCAAACGACGTTCTTCTGCTCGTCTTTCCATTTCAGCACATCTTGCTTCTTCTGCCAAGCGACGTTCTTCCGCTTTTCTTTCTTTTTCTGCCTGTTTTGCAGCTGCCGCTGCTTCCATCTCAGCTATTTGCTCAGGGGTAAGAACCTTTTTAGGTCTTCCGCGACCACGTTTTTCTTCCTCCGGAACCGGTTCAGGAATAGGATTCTTTCTTGGTCTTCCACGACCGCGCTTTACTTCTTCAACCGGTGTTTCCTGTATTTGTGTCGGTTGCAACTGAGTTGCTACAACTGTTGCAACAGCTTCAGGAAGAGGATTTTTTCTTGGTCTTCCGCGACCGCGTTTCACCTCTTCAACCGGTGCTTCCACTACCGGTGCCGGTATTTCTTCAGGAAGCGGATTTTTCCTTGGTCTGCCTCTGCCACGCTTTACAGGTTCAGCGTTTACAGGTACAGTATAAGTCTCTGCTACCGGTGTATTATTTACAACAGGAGCGACCTCAGGTGTATATGGAACTTCACTACTGTAACTGTGAACACCACTCTCATAAGGAAGTGTACCTGAGTATATATCGTTTCCGTTATCAAAAGTGGTTTTATTTTCTTCAAAACTGCTTGTGCTTTCACTAAACGGATTTGAATCACTATAACTATAAATTTCGTTATTTTCTTCAATTAAATCCGCAATATCATCAGCGTTATTTTCTTCGTGAGTTATCTCTTTCTCTTGTTCTTCAACTTTCACTGCTTGTGGACGTGATGTGATTATCGGTAAAGAATCATCTGTTCTTTTCGGAATACCTGCATTTGTTGCAATAATTTCCTCTTCATAATCTTCATCCGTATTATCATAACCATCGTTATTATCGTAATAATCTTCACGAGTTGATTTAAAACCAATACCGAGAGAAGCAAAAATATATGAAACAATAAATATAAGACACGCAATATCGGCAAAATTGAACGGATTACTTTCAACTGTACCTCTGCCTACAACAATCATTACTAATCTTGGGATTGTAATAAGTCCTGCAAAAAGTGCTGATGAAAGACCGTAACCATAAATTCCCCACATACTGTCTTCGGTAAAAATACCTGAAGTAATTCTCGCGAATGTAAGGAAGAAAAGCATAAGGAATACAAGCATAATTATTTCAAAGAGTAACTCTGAAACACTTGTAAAACTTATAGCATTCATAAGTTTTGAAACTAATCTTGTAATAGCCCAGCACAACGGTGAAAGTGCTAAAATTTTGAATTCTTTATATTGTCCTTTACCGGTCAAATGCGAAATAGCATATACACCGATATAAAAGATAGAAAGAACAGCAAACACCAACTGGAGAATTACAAATGCTCCTCCAGCTTCAGTAATATTCTGACTTAATGTCGGGAAATATGCCGACATAGCCTGTCTTGATGGAAGAATTTTGAATAATACCGAAAATACATCAATTAAAAATGCGATACCTAAAATCGACGACGAAACACCTAAAAGCATATTTTTACCTTCGGGTAATTTCGGTGACGGCACTTCTTTACTCATAAACGAAAGGACAATAAATGCACCGACAACAAGTAAAAGAATCCCGTAAAGTAAATAAATTATTCCGCTGTCTTCAGTATAAAAGCCTGTTTTATTATCAACTAACGCTAAAAGCTCATAAACTCTTATTGGCAACGCAATGAGTGTTGCAACGGCAAATATGAACAATAAATAACGCAATTTAATTGCTTCATAAGCACCTTTAATTCGCTTCATAACTTAACCCTTTCTGTTATGTTTTATGATAACTTTGTACCAAATTTATCTTTCGTCTAAAGGAATATACTTTGAAGTGCCTGTTGCACTTTCTCTTTCTTCAATAGGAACATACTTTGTAGGAGCGGCAACGCTCTTGTAAGCAGGTCTTATAACTCTGTTACCTGCAATAAGTTCTTCAATTCTGTGAGCGGACCAACCAGCCACACGAGCAATAGCAAAAAGTGGTGTGTAAAGGTCTTCCGGAATTCTTAACATCTGGTAAATAAGACCTGAATAAAGGTCGATATTTGCACAGATTTTTTTATTCTGCCCTTTTTCTTTTGCAAAAATCTCAGGAGTAAGTTGTTCAATAAGTGAAAGAGCTTTGAATTCATCGCCAAAACCTGCTTTTTCTGCAAAGCCTTCTGCTTCCGCTTTAAGAATTTTTTCACGAGGGTCAGAAAGCGTGTAAACTGCGTGGCCCATACCATAAACGAGACCACTACCGTCACCGGCTTTTTTATTTATAACATTTTTAAGGAAGTCAGCAACCTGACCTTCGTTTGTAATATCGCTTACGTCCTGTTTTAAATGATTGAGCATTTCAACAACTTTAATATTTGCACCACCGTGACGAGGACCTTTAAGTGAACCAATACCGGCAGCAAGAGCTGCATAAGTATCTGTACCACTTGAAGAAAGCACTCTTGTAGCAAATGCAGAGTTGTTACCACCACCGTGTTCTGCGTGAAGAATAAGACAAAGGTCTAAAAGTTTTGCTTCTTCATCTGTGAATGTACGGTTTGAACGAGTTGTATAAAGAATTGACTCTGCTGTTGAATGTTCAGGTTTGATAGGATGAATATACATACTCTTTTTATAGTAATGTCTTCTTTTAACCTGATAAGCATAAGTCATAATTGTAGGAAGTTGTGCTAAAATCTGCAAACTCTGACGAAGAACATTTTCAATTGATAAATCATCAGGATTATCATCATAAGAGTAAAGCGCAAGTACTGAACGAGCAAGTTTGTTCATAATATTTGGTGATGGTGCTTTAATAATCATATCTTCAATGAAATCTTCAGGGAGTTCTCTTGCAGCAGCAAGTACTTTTCTGAAATGTTCGAGTTGCTCTTTTGTTGGTAGATTGCCAAAAAGGAGTAAGTATGAAACTTCTTCGTAACCAAAGCGATTTTCACTTCTACAACCTGTAACTATATCGTTTAAATCAATACCACGATAAATAAGTCTACCGTCTATTGGTGTTCTTTCGCAGTCTTTAATATAGTAGCCTTCTACCGAGCATATCTTACTAAGACCTGCCATAACGCCACTACCGTCGCGGTTACGAAGGCCTCTTTTCACATCAAATTTTTCAAAGTATTCCCTAGAGATTTCACTATTCTTTTTTATTTCATCACAAAGTGGTGTAAGTGCATCATTAGGAATAGGTGAAATATATGTCGACAAAATTTCCACTCCAATCTTCTGTCGTTAAGTTATTAAATAAAAAAATAATTCATATTATTTTATAACAAAACAAAAGAAAAGTCAATAATAAAAGCAAAAGGATGGTATCATAAATATTATGAAAAATTACTTAATTTCTATCGTTTTTATATTCATTTCGCTAATAATCACACCTGTCACACTTCTCTCGGGTGGTGTCACCTCAGAAAACAGCACAATAACCACTGTTGAGCAAACAACACCGGACAAAGTAGAAAACACTCAAAAAACTGATAGCGACACCCCAGAAGAAAGTGTAATAACAGTATTTTTAAGTGATACAAATAAAAATTTAACTGTAAGTGAATTTGAATATGTATGCGGGAGTGTGGCAGCAGAAATGCCCCTTATGTACCATGAAGAAGCGTTGAAAGCACAGGCAATTGCCTGTTATACAAATAGTTTAAGGCTAAAAAACTCAAAAAATAAATCCGGGATAAATGGCGCTGATATTTCAGACAACCCTGCCACTCACCAAGGGTATTTAACAAGGGACGAACGCAAAGAAAAATGGGGCGAAGACTACCAGAAATACGAGTCAAAATTAGAAACAATCGTAAAAGCGGTCGAGGGCGAATTTTTAACTTATGACGGTGAATATTGCCTTTGTGCTTTTTCTGCAATATGTACAGGCACTACCGAAAGTGCAGAAAATGTATGGGGTGAAAAAATTCCGTATTTAATAAGTGTAAAAAGTAGTGGAGATACTCTCTCTCCGCAATAGTC
>JAEIGA010015665.1_pt1 | contig 11541 bp, 12 predicted proteins | sample 9270691 | NCBI WGS metagenome assembly JAEIGA01 (sample SAMN17057246, study PRJNA624740) | gut metagenome | biome: biome; isolation source: fecal sample | host: Bos grunniens | place: China: Xizang | collected 2019
GGAAAAGAAAAAGCGTGATTTTGAAATAATAAAATTAGGTCTTGAACGAAGTAGAGAAAATCTTTTGGAAAGAATTTATAAAAGGGTTGATATTATGATTGAAGAAGGATTGGTTGAGGAGGCAAAAAGTGTTTACCCTTTTAGAAATTTGCAAGCCCTACAAACCGTTGGCTATAAGGAATTATTTGAATATTTTGATGGAAAGGTTGATTTACCTACTGCTATTGAGAATATAAAAATCAATACAAGACAATATGCTAAAAGGCAAATGACTTGGTTTAAGAAAGACAAAAATACAACTTGGCTTTGTGCCGAAAATAAAATTGATTGGAGATGTTTAGAAATTTAATATTAATAGGATTATTTTTTTGTGTAAGTAGTATGGTTGCTTATACACAAGAGGAAAAAGAGAAAAAGAACTTAATCTATAATTCTTCTTTTGAGGACCATCTTTATTGCCCTCAAAAAATTGAACCATACGGACAAATGATGGAAGTTGAAGCGTGGTGGCAACCGACAGGTGGCTCTTCCGATTATTATCACCCTTGTGGAGGTAAGCAATGTCAAATGCCAAAGAACAAACTTGGTTATCAATATGCAAAAACGGGGGAGGCAATGGTAGGAATCTACACTTCAAAAACATCGTATCGTGAATATATTCAAACCGAACTTAAAGAAACTCTTCAAGCTGGTGAAAAATATAAATTTAGTTTTTGGGTTAGTCTTTCGGAATATTCAACCGGGGCGGTTGCAACCTTAGGAGGATTGTTTACAAATGAAAGAATAACCGATAATACAAGGGAATTGTTTACAAATAACACAAAAACCAAACATACAAACGGTATTAAGCAAGAAATTGCCAAGATTTTCAACCCCCAAGTTGTGAATCCTTTTGACAAACCTTTACTTGATACTGAACATTGGCAAAAAATAGAGGGAGAATTCATTGCAAAAGGTGGAGAAAAGTTTCTTACTATTGGTAATTTCTACCCAGAGGAACAAAGCAATCTACTTTTTCCAAAATATTTAAAGCAAATTCTTCCCGGAGCCTATTACTATATTGATGATGTTGAACTTTATTGTTTGACTTGTAACGAAAAGAAAATTATAAAACAAGAAAACATCACAATAACTACTCAAAAAAACAAACCAAAATATGAGGTTGGACAAGTAATTGTTTTAGAAAATATTTTCTTTGACTTTGATAAAAGCGTACTTTTACCTCAAAGTTTTGTTGAATTACACAAATTGATAAATATATTAGAGGAATATCCTAATATGACAATAGAACTTTCGGGACATACCGATAGTAAAGGTAGTGATAAGTATAATTTAAAACTTTCGAAACAAAGAGCAGAAGCAGTTTTCAATTATTTAGTTGAAAAAGGCATTAGTGAAAAACGTTTAACTCACAAAGGATTTGGAGCAAAACAACCGATTGCGGATAATTCAACGGATGAGGGACGTGCAAAGAATAGAAGAGTTGAATTTAAAATAATTTCAATGTAGTATGGAAAAGCAAATCTACCCTTTAATTGATAAAAGAATTGAGGATTATTGTCAAGAATTTTGTTCAAAAGAAGATGAACGTTTGCGATACATAGATAGACAAACTCATATTAAGTTTTTAAGACCAAATATGATTAGTGGAAATTGGCAAGGCACATTCTTAAAAATCATTTCCTTACTTGTAAAGCCTAAAAATGTTCTTGAATTAGGCACATTTACCTCTTATGCCACAATTTGTCTTGCAGAGGGATTGGAAAAAGAAGGTGTTGTTCATACGATTGAAAGAGATGAAAGTTTAAAAGATTTTATTGAAGAGACTATTGCAAAATTTAATCTTGAAGACAAAATAAAACTCCACATTGGAAACGCTATTGAGGTAATTGATTCAATAGAAGGTAATTTTGATTTAATATTTATTGATGCCGACAAAGCGAGTTATCCCCTTTATTTCAACAAATGCGTAGAAAGATTAAATAGTGGAGGAATTATGATTGCGGATAATATTCTTTGGTATGGAAAAGTAGTTTTAGAAGTAAAGGAAAGTGATAAGGAAACTAAGGCTTTGATGAATTTTAATAAAATGGTAACCGAAGATGAACGCTTAGATAATCTTATAATACCAATAAGAGATGGGCTTATGGTAGCCAGAAAGAAGTAAATTCGTTAAATCCAAAACTATTATAACGGCTATAATAAGGTAAATAAGGATTACAATACAAGAAAGGATTGTTTGAATCAACCAATGTCAAAGATATATCTATAAAAGACTTCTCATTAAACATATAACGCATTGAGGCATTGAAAGCTCTTGTGTAATACATATCCATATTTCCTACATTTCCATTGATAGAAAAAGCATTCATAGTACTAAAATAAGCAGAAAAACTTAGCAATAGTTTATCCGAGGCTTTGTAATCAAGAGCTGCATTAAGAGATATTTGTTTTCCTTTTGCAGAATAAGGAGCCTTATCCTCTACCTTTTCAAAAGGACATTTAAACGCAAAATCCGTTGAAGCAATTCCAAACCTTACCCCTACCTTATCGTTAAGCCATTGTCCATAAGCTGCACCCATTCTATTTGCAAGGAAATTTTCTCCAATAGAGGCTGAATATGACAAATTAAAATCGGCCTTGTCAGGAGTTAATTCCTGACAAAAAGCCGAAAAACAAAATGAAAAAAATAAAATTAAAAGACTTGCTTTTTTCATACTAAATTTTACCAACGTATTCCATGATTCCAATTATCAAAGAAATAAGAAATAGTAAATGTAATCAATTGTTGACGAGGAGAAGAAGGAACTGGTTGATTCAAAAATTCAAAAGATGTTGCAATATCGTCATAACCTTTCGCTTCATATCTACCATTAAATTTCTTTTCATAATCATATAGAGGTGTAAAGCTATATTGATATTGAGCTAAGAATTGAAAACTTTTCCATTCAAAGCCTAATCCTATTTGGAAACCTCCATCTATTTGCCAAGTTCCATCTGTTGCAAAAGTATCATTACGATCTTTCCAATAAGTTGCACCATGTACAGTTGGGTCAAAACAAATTAAATTATGAATTCCTGTTTCTTCATTTCTAAAAGGCTCTCTTAAAGTTTGGTGTTGCAATCTTGGATTATCTTTTTCTCCATAATGATCTTCAAAATCAGTAAATCCATAAATTCCTACTCCAAAAAATGCTCCCAAAGAAGCAACAAGACGCCAATCGTCATTCAATTCATATTTATACATTAAGTCAATAGGGATTTGAAGATAATCTGCTTTCGCATTTATATCAACATTTTGCGTATTTAATTTATATCCCTTTGTTGTATAAATGAAACTACCTTGTAAAAAGAAGTAATCATTCAATTGAGCCTGAGCTGTAACACCTACATTAAAGCCAAACTTAAACGGTTTCGTATCGGTAAATCCAATATAGTTTAATTGTTCATCGTAATACGCTAAACCATTATAAACATCTAAACCTTTTGCAGATGTAAGGTCGCTCATATTAAATCCGGTTCTTAAACCTAATCTTATCAATGGTGCTTTGTTTCTTCTTTGTGCCGAAAGATTTTCACTAAAACTTAAAGACAAAAGAAGAAACAACATTGATAGAAATATAACTCTATTTTTCATATTTATTTATTTCTTAGATATTCATCTATACTCTTAGCAGCCTTCTTTCCTGCTCCCATTGCAAGAATTACAGTTGCAGCTCCCATAACGGCATCTCCTCCGGCAAAGATTCCTTCTCTTGAAGTTGCAGCGTGTTCATCGGTTTGAATTCCACCCCAATCGGTTGCCGAAAGATTATCGGTTGTATCAATAATCAATTTATTAGGAGCAGTTCCCAAAGCCATGATTACGCAATCGGCAGGTAATTCATGTTCACTACCAGGTACTTCAATTGGGCTTCTTCTTCCACTTGCATCGGGTTCACCAAGCTCCATTTTAATACATTTTACCGATTTCACCCAACCTTTTTCATCACCCATTATTTCAACAGGGTTAGTCATATAGTGAAATTCTATGCCTTCTTCTTTTGCGTGATGTACTTCTTCGGCTCTTGCAGGCATTTCGTTCTTTCCTCTACGATATACCACATGCACTTCGGCTCCTAAACGTCTTGCGGTACGAGCGGCGTCCATTGCAACATTACCTCCTCCTACTACAATCGTTACATTTCCAGGATAAACCGGTGTATCATAACCTTGTTCGTACGCTTTCATAAGGTTACTTCTTGTAAGCAATTCGTTAGCCGAAACAACACCATTAAGATTCTTACCAGGAATATTCATAAACTTAGGAAGACCAGCACCGGATGCGATATAAACGGCAGAGAATCCTTCTTTGTCAAACAATTCGTCAATTGTGATACTTCTACCTATTATAACATCGGTTACAATCTTTACTCCAAGTTTCTTTATGTTTTCAACCTCTTGTTTAACCACTCTTTCCTTTGGTAAACGGAACTCCGGAATACCATAAACTAATACTCCACCGGCTTGATGTAAAGCTTCAAATATAGTTACTTCGTATCCCATTTTTGCAAGGTCGCCCGCACAAGTCAAACCACTTGGACCCGAACCTACAATTGCTACTTTCTTTCCGTTTGATGGTGGAACTTCTGTGAAATCCAATTTAACATCTCTTGCCCAATCGGCAACAAATCTTTCAAGTTTTCCAATTGCAACCGGATCGCCTTTCTTTCCTAATACACAACTTCCTTCGCATTGACTTTCTTGTGGACAAACTCTACCACATACGGCAGGTAAGGCAGAGGATGATGAAATTATTTTAAAGGCTTGTGCAAAATGTCCTACATGTCCTCCTCTTATTTGTTTGATGAAAGCAGGTATGTCAATATTTACAGGACATGCACTTACACAACCAGGATTTTTACATTGCAAGCAACGATCTGCCTCTTCCATTGCCTCTTCCATTGTGTAGCCATAGCAAACCTCGTCAAAATTCTTTACTCTAACAATAGCGTCTTGTTCTCTTACGGGAACTCTTCTTTTCTTTATTGTATGATTAACCGCTGCGGTTAAGTTACATTTATGATCTTCCGAATCGGTTGCTATTTCGTGTGTTTTATACATTGATTGACGGCGAATCGCTTCATCAAAATCTACAAGATGTGCATCAAATTCCGGTCCATCAACACAAGTAAACTTAGTCTTTCCTCCAATTGTTACTCTACATGCTCCACACATTCCGGTTCCATCAACCATAAGTGAATTTAAACTAACGGTTGTCTTTAAGCCTAATTCTTTTGTTAAAAGGGAAACGAATTTCATCATCACCATTGGTCCAATTGCAACAACTTCATCGTATTTTTCTCCTTTTTCTACAAGAGATTTCAAACAATCGGTTACCAATCCTTTCATTCCATACGAACCATCATCGGTGCAAACATAAAGATTATCCGCAACCTCTTTCATCATATCCTCTAAGATAAGGGTATTGTGGGTTTTTGTACCAATAATTACATCGGCTTTCATACCATTTTCTTTTACCCACTTAACTTGTGGATAGATTGGTGCGGTTCCAACTCCTCCTCCTATGAATAAAATTCTTTTGTTTGCTCTTTCTTCTTCGGGAACATACATTAACAAAGATTCTTTTCCAAGTGGTCCTACTACATCTTTTAATTTATTTCCTTTTCCCAACTTTGCTAATTTCTCGGTTGATTTTCCTACAATTTGGAAAACGATTGTGATTGTTCCTTCTTCTTTATTGTAATCGCAAATAGTTAAAGGGATTCTTTCACCTTTATCATCTATTATTATGATAATGAATTGTCCAGGTTTTGCAGCTCTTGCCACCCAATAGGCACTTATCTCCATTAGATAAATGTTAGGTGTAAGTTGTTCTCTTCTTCTTATTTCAAACATAATATATTATATTTTTTCAAATTTCAATTTTTCCATATTTTCAATTTCCTCTTCACTAAGAGAAAGTTCCATTTTCAATTTCAATTCCGACACCTTAGCTAAAAGAGTCAATAAAACGGAAATGATTGAGAATAACAAAAATGATTTTTGATTACAAACAAACATTCCAAGTAAGGCTACAGTATTGATTAAAGAATAGATACGTAAACGCTTTATTTGTAACATTCTATACTTCTCTACTTTCTCCGGTAATGGAAGCGATATTATTGATTTTAATTTTCTATTTACTCCCTTTCCTCCTAAAAAAACACAAAGAACCATTACTAACATCAATACGTAAGAGAAAGTAACGGCATAACCCTTTGTAAGAATAGGCTCATTTGATAAATAATAGTAATAATTCACCACATAGACAATTGCAAACAAGGCAATCTCTATGAAAATCATTGCACTCCAAGACTTATTGAGTAATTTCAAATAGTTTTTCATTGACATAATTCTTTTAATTTGCAAATATACATAAAAACTCTTAGACTTAACGAAAAAAAACAAAGAAAAAAGCGAAAAAAGTAAAGAAAAAATAAAAAAAAGTAAAGAAAAAAAGCGATGAAACAAAGAAAAAATGTTTCATCGCTTTTCGTTGATTTATGAAATCTATTATTCCATTACTTTTGTAAAGTAACCTTGAAGGTCAAATTGAAGTTTTACTTCTTCGCTTTTTTTATAAATTGTTGCTATGTAACTCTTTTTATTTCTTACATCAACAATATCTACGCTTTCTATTTTGTAACCTTGGTAGTTTTGTTCTATATAATCAATAATTGTCTTAGGAGTGTATTCCAAAGGCACGTTCCAAGCCGTTTCAACCGATGTGTTTTTAAATTTCATACTTACATCATTTCCCGATGCTTTAAATTTAGCAATATAACAAGTTGAATCTACCATTTTCCAATTAGCTTGTTCTATTTCGGGACGGCGTTTCTTGAAATCTTGAACAAACTTTGTAGGAACATCTTTTTCATCTACCGATTTATATTTATCTTTTTTTGTAATAGCACAACTTGTTACCAATGTGCAAGCTAATAATATTAACGCAACTTTCTTCATAGTTTTTACTCTTATTTTGATTTTGCAAATATAATATTTTTATTTATAAGTATAACTCTAAACGATTAAAAATTGAAAAAAGTGTTTCAAATCCACAATTTTAAATAAAGAAAGTGAGGTGAAAATGATAACAAATATAACCACCCATCTAATGAAACCACTTCCTTTTTTAAAGGCTAATTTTGTTGCAATAAAAGAGCCGATGAATGTTCCAATAGAATGAATCAAACCAAATTGCCAATGAATACTTCCCTCACCCCAAAAAATCAAGAGAGCAATAACGGTATAAAAAGCCATTACCGTTATTTTCAAAGCGTTTGTTTTAATAATATTATAACCTAAAAGAATAGAACCGGCAGCCATTAAAAGAAAGCCTGTTCCTACTTGAACAAATCCACCATAAATTCCTATTAAAAAGAAAGTTAAATATTGCAAGAAAGAAATTCCGTTTTCGGTTTTAGTAAAATCATCTTCCTCAAACTTCTTTGGCGAACGAAAAAGAAAGATTATCATAACCAAAAGGCTAATTCCCATAAAATAAGAAAAAAGAATTTCGGGCAAGACAATAGAAAGCACCGCTCCTACTAAGGCTCCAAACATTGTTGGCAAGGCAAGGCGAAAGAAATAACTATTTTTAAGTAGCCCTTTACGAGCAAATAAAATAGAGGTTAAAGATGATTGTAATAAAACCCCTATTCTATTTGTTGCATTAGCTTGTGCGGGACTTAATCCTAAGGCAAGATAAAGTGCTATTGAGATTGCTGTTCCTCCTGCCGAAAGCGTATTTATGAATCCTACAAAAATCCCAAATATAACTAAGACTAAAAATATTGAAATTGTCATATTTTAAATTTGCAATTACTTCTTAGGAACCAATTGCAAACTATTTTGTTCTTTCTTTTGTATTTGTTCTTGTGGTTTTGCTTCTTGTCTATCTCTTTTTCTAATTTTATGCATAATTTGTTTTTCTTCCTTTATTAGTTTTGCAACCTTTTGAGCAGGAAGAACGGACAAGAATTTTTCATAATAACGAATCTTTATTTCCGCAAGTTCTTTTTCTGCAATAGAGTTTTGTTTTATTATCATCAATGCCGATTCCTCATCTATACCAAGCAAGTCTTTTTCATGAAATTTGCTCATCATAGAATGTTGTTTTTCGATAACCGAATTTATTTCATCGTTATATTGCTCATACAACGGCCAAAATTTTTCGGATTCTTCTTCCGAAAGTTTTAAATTTTGAGTAAAAGTCGCCCTTTTCATTTTCATCATTTTCATTTGAGCTGCTTTTCTCTCTTTTTCCTTACATTCGGGACAATCTTTTTGTGCAAAAGCAGGGATTGTCAAGGCTAATGCCAATAAAGCTAAAATCAAATTTCTTTTCATTATTCTATATTTTCAAAATGATTAAATACGTATTCGTTAAAGTCCTCGTCTATAAAATTTTCCAAGTAATCTAATTCTTCTTCGGTGAATTGAATTTGCTCAGCTTCGGCAATCAATTCATCTACCTCCTTTTCCCAAAGAATTTCCGATTGTTGAGCAATGTTAGTCTTAGTATTATTTTCTACTTTATTTTTATTTGGAATAAATATTGAGAATATATTTGAACTCAACAAAGGCTCTTGCCTATCTTTATTAAAAAATATCAACAAGGCAGTTGCAGACAAGGTTAAAAACAAACCTATTGTAGCTACATATCTAAACATAGTTGGAACAAAACGATGTTTCTTTTTTGCCTCTACATTTAATTGTTGTTTCAACTCTTCAAAATAATTCTCCGGAACTTTAAAAGGATTCTTATTTTTATCCATATTTTTCCTTATTTTTCATTCTTAGACATTTTTTTTTCTTTGAGGTTTAATTTTTTCTATTAAATATCCTCTTTTAACATTATGTCTTCTATTTTTTTTGACGCAATATGATATGAGGCTTTCAAAGCTCCTTCCGATGTCTTAGTAATTTCGGCTATTTGAGCAAAGGATAAATCATCATAATATCTCATTTGAAAAACGGCTCTTTGTTTTGCGGGGAGTTCTAACATTGCTTTTTGCAATTTTAATTCTATTTTATCACCATCAAACAAAGCATCGGACTTAATATTCTCAAACGCCTCTTGTTCAAACAAGGTATTATTTTTATTTTGCTTATTTGTTTTTGATTTTATGTAATTAATAGTATGATTATATGCTATTCTATAAATCCAAGTTGATAACTTAGATTCATTATGAAAGGTTTCAATGTTTTCAAACACTTTAATAAAGATTTCTTGCACCAAATCATCGGCATCATCGTGAGAAAGCACCATGCGTCTTACTTGCCAATAAACCGATTCGGTGTATTTATTCACAAGAAGCCAATAACCCCTTTCACGAGTTGAAGACTTTTTGATTAGTTTCAATATCTTTTCTTCACTTTGTTTTACTTCCATTCTACTATTAAGCCCCCACAATTATCCCTTTCGGCTCCGGTAACCGAGGAAAGACAATTTATTTCATTTCTCATTCTTAATACCCCTAAAAAAGCAAATATCATTGCTTCCTTATAATCTATAATCGTTTTTTCGGGTATTTCTATTGTATGCGTTGTTTTATTTTTTAATTTTTCTACTAAAAACCTATTGTAAACTCCACCTCCCGTCAAAAGCGTTTTACCCGTTATATTCTTTGATAATTGAATTGCTATATGTTCGGTAAAAGTTGCTAAAAGATCTTTTGTTTCCAAGTTAGCTTTTTCTAATAATGGAAAAATATTCTCCACAACCCATTCTTTACCTAAGGATTTATTTGTTTTCTTTTTATAGTAAGGTAAAGCGTTTAATTGTTTTAAAAGATTTTCATCAACCTTTCCCGAGGCGGCTATTTGTCCCCCATTGTCAAAAGGTAAAGATAATTTTTCGCAAAGATGATTCAAGACAATATTTACCGGACAAATATCATAGGCTATACGTTTGCCTTGTTTTTTTAGACTAATATTTGAAAAGCCTCCAAGATTCAAACAATTTTCATAATCGGAAAATAAGATTTCATCACCAATCGGAACCAATGGAGCACCTTGTCCACCGAGTGCAACGTCCATTGAGCGAAAATCTCCAATAACATTTTGCTTTGCTTTTGCACAAAGAGCCGACAAATCCCCAATTTGAGTTGTGTAATGCAAATCGGGACGATGAAAAATAGTTTGTCCATGAGAGCAAACAAAATCTACATCAAGCGAATACTTATCTAAAAACTCTCTTGCCTTACTTCCAAAAAATCCTCCCAACTCTACCGAAAATTGTGCAAATTCATTCGCCGAGGCATTCTCCATTGAACGAATCTTTTTCTTAAAATCCTCCTCGTATGCAATGGTTTCCGATTGTTTTATTGAATAGCTCCACTTCCCTTTCTCCTCATTAAACTCACAATACGCAATATCCAATCCATCGAGCGAGGTTCCCGACATTAAACCCAAAACTCTATAAAACATCTTTCAAAACCTCCATTTTTGTAGAGCGTGAACCTTTGATTAAAATCGTTGCTTTCTCTATTTTATTTTCGATTAAATTTTCTTTAAACTCCTCGGAGGTAGCATACCACTCTACTTTACCCTCTTCTAAAACACTCTTATATTCCTCTCCAATCAAAACAATCCTTTCAAAATCCTTTGATTGCAATAAGTCAAACACCCTTTTATGCTCTTGAATAGACACATCGCCCAATTCTTTCATTGCACCCATAAACACCATTTTATGATTTGCCTCCATATTTGCAAAAGATTCTATTGAAAAGGTGCAAGATGATGGATTGGCATTATAACAATCTAAAATCAAAGTATTGGTATTTGTCTTTAAGATTTGGGAACGATTGTTCGATGGCGTGTATTGCTCTATCGCTTTTTTGATTTGTTCCAATTCCACACCAAAATGCAAACCAATTGTTAAAGATGCAAGAATATTATATGCGTTATATGCCCCTACAAGATTAGAATTAATTAAACAATCGTTAAATAGAATTTGAGCATAACCATTTTCACAACAAGCCTTTGCCGAAATATCCGCCTTTGTATTTAAAGAATAAGTTGTTTTCTTAGAAAAAGTTTCATCTTTCAAAGCCTCATCGTCAAAATTCACAAAGATATGTGATTTTTCACAAGAACTATTTTTCACAAAGTCAAACAATTCTTTTTTTGTCTTTATTATATTTTCTCTACTTCCAAAACCCTCAATGTGAGCCGTACCAATATTGGTTAAAATTGCCAAATCGGGCATTGCAATATCACATAAAAAACCTATTTCCCCCACATGATTTGCACCCATTTCAACGATTGCTATTTCCGTATCACAAGGTATGGAAAGAAGAGTAAGAGGCACACCTATATGATTATTAAGATTTCCTTTTGTTGCAAGGGTTTTGAATTTTTTTGAAAGAACCACTTGAATCAATTCCTTAGTCGTTGTCTTACCATTTGTTCCACTTATTCCTATTATAGTAGTTTTTAGTTGTTTTCTATGATATGTGGCAAGATTTTGAAGCATTGTCAAACTATTTTCACAAA
>JAEIGA010015666.1_pt1 | contig 11541 bp, 10 predicted proteins | sample 9270691 | NCBI WGS metagenome assembly JAEIGA01 (sample SAMN17057246, study PRJNA624740) | gut metagenome | biome: biome; isolation source: fecal sample | host: Bos grunniens | place: China: Xizang | collected 2019
CGTTCAATTTACCCTGTCTCGTGACGACATCACAAGACAGCTTCTTGTACTACTTGTCTGTATGGAAAATATTTTCAAAGAACTCTTTCTTTCACTCTCTCAAGGGGTGTCCCTCTCGATTGCGGATGCAAAGGTAGATACTTTCTACAAACTGGCCAAACATTATTACAACTTTTTTATAAGAATTTTTAACAAAATAGCTAAGTGGTTGGTTTCCAAGCATAGCTCGGGAAAGAAGGCATTGGCAAAACGGCATGAATTGACAGATAGATGTTGCAAAACATCATTTTTTAAAGTTTTTCGAGGTCCAGAAGGGATGGGGGAACGTGAGGTGTTATACAAAAAAACATCTTAGGGCAGCGCCCGGCTTATCCTACTCCTGTCGGCGGGAACACATCATTATACGTAACGGGAATACATTATATATATAAGGCGCCCTGAGGGAGCTTGAGATTGTGGTTGCGGGTATAGATTTGGCACTTGAGGCAGAAATTTATGCCACCTGAGAAAAAATGCGGAGGAAACTGGGAGAAAATGCGGAGGGAGGTGAGAAAATAATTGGAGAAAGTTCTCTTACTTGTCGTTCGAATCAAATAAAGGTTTTTCTGTTACAGAGCAACAATTTAAGGGAGACTACACCTTATATATAATATATAATAGAATCAAAGAGGGCGTGCACGTGACACACCCTCTTGTTTTCTATTCTGAAGTCAGCACCGATGACACGAGGCTCAAGCATCTACGGCCAAACACTACTGCAGCGACACCAATACCTAAGCACATACAAAGAAGCACTCTCCACCAGCGCTGCAATTGCAAAAGATGCTATCAGTTCACCACGTCCTTCAAAGCTGCTTGACAACGTTCAATGTTGGTGGGGCGCACTACGACGTTGGCCATATCGCCCTCGGCAAAGGCATACATATACTCAATGCTTACCTCTGCAGTGGCCAGACGGTCCAATATCTCTCCCAAAGCGCCAGCTTTGTTGGGACAATGCAGATGTATAACGTCAGTGAGCATCACGGCAAAGTCCGCATTGCGCAATATCTCTGCAGCCTTGTCCACATCTGATACGATAAGGCGCAGTATGCCAAAATCCGGCGTCTCGGCCATACTGAATGCATGCATATTGATGCCATGCTGACTCAGAATCTTGGTCACTTCGTTGATTCTTCCAGTCTTATTCTCGAGAAAGACTGACACTTGCTTGATTGTCATAGTTCAAGTATATTAAGGTTATTTCAATATTCTATTATCAATCACATGTTTGCCTTTGCCTTGACTACGCTCGATGCTGCCCGGCTCCATCAGTTTCACATCGGCACTGATGGAAAGCACGCTCTTGAGGCGGTCGGCCAAGTTCTTTTTCATTCCCAACATGCTGCCAATGTCGTCGGTAAAGAAGTCGCGACGCACTTCCACCTGCACCTGCAGAGTATCGAGGTTGCCTACACGATCTACAATGAGCATATATTGCGGTTCGAACTCCTTCATTCCGAGGATTACGCTCTCGACCTGCGAGGGGAACACGTTAATACCACGAATAATGAGCATATCATCGCTGCGTCCCATAATGCGCCCCATACGCACAGAAGTACGCCCACAGGCACACTCACCCTCCATCAAAGTGCAAAGGTCTTTGGTGCGGTAACGAAGCAAAGGCATACCCTCCTTGGTGAGAGTGGTAAACACAAGTTCGCCCTGCATGCCACGCGGCAGTTGCTCTAGCGTCTCAGGATTGATGATTTCGGGATAAAAATGATCTTCACAAATGTGCGATCCATTCTGTTCTTGACACTCGTATGATACACCAGGCCCCATAATCTCGCTCAAGCCATAGATATTGTAACCTTTGAGTCCAAGACGCTCTTCAATTTCCTTACGCATACTCTCTGTCCAAGGCTCGGCTCCGAAGGCTCCGATGCGCAAGCCTATATCCTCCTTGGTCAAGCCCATCTTTTCCAAAGTCTCAGCCAAATAGAGTGCATATGAGGGAGTACAAGCAATACCGCTTATCTTCAAATCGCGAATTAGACGAATATGCTTTTCGGTATTACCTGTCGAGGTAGGAATTACCGTAGCACCAAGGTTCTCTACACCATAGTGCGCACCCAGTCCACCGGTAAAGAGTCCATAGCCATAGGCTACAGAGAAGGTATCGTCACGAGTCACGCCATAGGCTGTGAGGCTACGTGCCATTACCTCGGACCATACAGCAAGGTCCTTGCGAGTGTAGCCCACGATGGTGGGATTACCCGTAGTACCAGATGAAGCATGCACACGCACAATCTCCGAGGGAGGCGCAGCCTGCAACCCATAGGGATAATTGTCGCGCAAATCCTGCTTGGTGGTAAAGGGGAGTTTCACAATATCGTCGATACTGCGTATATCTTCGGGCGAGAGGTCCATCGCCTGCATCTTGTTACGATAGAAAGGCACGTTGTGATACACATACGTCACCAATTTCTGTAGCCGCTTGCTCTGCAATGCTCGCATCTCGTCGCGACTCATGCATTCCTTATTCGGATTCCAAATCATAATACCTATTGTTTACCTGTTTTGAAGGCTGCAAATTTACATTTTTTTTGGATTTACGGCAAAAACCATACTAATATTTTGCATTTGTCGTAAAATATCGGGGTAAACTTTATATTTTATCTGTTTATTTATACCTTTGCCGCCAAATTGAAAGTAAAATCATCGAAATATGAAATTATTGTTAGGAGACGAAGCCGTTGCGCTGGGCGCCGTGCACGCAGGCATCAGCGGAGTGTATGCCTACCCTGGAACACCTTCTACGGAGATTACCGAATATATACAGGCTAACGCCCCTGAGGTGCGCAGCCGCTGGTGCACCAATGAGAAAACTGCGATGGAAGCAGCATTGGGAATGTCATATGCTGGAAAGCGCGCGCTCGTATGCATGAAGCACGTGGGGATGAACGTGGCTGCCGACGCCTTTGTCAACTCGGCCATTACAGGTGTTAATGGCGGATTAGTAGTACTGGCCGCCGATGACCCCTCAATGCACTCATCACAGAACGAACAGGACTCTCGCTTCTATGGGAAGTTTGCAATGATCCCCATCCTTGAGCCATCGTCACAGCAGGAGGCATACGATATGATGCCCTATGCCTACGATCTCTCTGAGCAAATGAAGCTACCCGTGCTTATGCGCGTGGTAACTCGCTTGGCACACTCACGCGCCGAAATTGCAGTGCGAGAGCCTTTGGCACAGAACGCGCTCAACCCCGACAACGAGCGTACCCATTGGGTGTTGCTTCCAGGCAATGCACGCCGTCAGTATGCCACATTGGTAGAGAAGCAAAGCGAACTGCTCAGTGTTGCGGAAAAGTCGCCCTACAATAAGTCTGAAATTAAGGAGCAGAAAGCCAAACTTGGCGTAATCGCTTGTGGCATCGCTTATAATTATATAATGGAGAACGAGCCTCAAAAGCTAGGAGTGCCCATTCTAAAGATATCTCAATACCCACTTCCCGAAGCAGCAATCAAGGCTTTTGCCAAGCAATGTGAGTCATTGCTCATTGCCGAAGATGGGCAACCGATGGTAGAGGAACAGGTAAAGTCCCTTCTCGGAGTGGAGTATAAACTTAAAGGCCGTTTGACTGGCGACCTACCTCGCATGGGTGAGCTAACTCCTGACTGCGTGGGAGCAGCATTGGGCATAAACATCGAACAGCCTTATGCCAATGCACAGAATGTGATGCCTCGCCCACCGGCCTTGTGCCAAGGTTGTGGGCACCGCGACGTATATGATGCACTCAACAAGGTAGCAGCAGAATACCCCGACGCGCGCATCTTTGGAGACATCGGCTGCTACACTCTGGGAGCATTACCACCCTTCCGCGCTATTGACAGTTGCGTCGACATGGGAGCCTCTATCACCATGGCTAAGGGAGCTGCCGATGCTGGTGTATTCCCTACAATAGCTGTCATTGGCGACTCCACCTTCACTCACTCGGGAATGACAGGATTGCTTGACGCCATAAACGATGGCAGCAACATCACCATAATACTTTCTGATAATCTCACTACTGCAATGACCGGCGGACAGGATTCAGCAGGTACAAATAAGTTCGAAGCGATTTGTCTTGGACTTGGCGTAGAGCCAGAGCATGTGCGTGTAGTAGTGCCATTGCCTAAGAATATGGAGGAGATTACCCGCATCATACGCGAAGAGATTGCCTACAAGGGAGTATCAGTCATCATCCCCCGACGCGAATGCATGCAGACATTGAAACGCAAACTCAGAAATAACAAGAAATAATGAAAAAGGACATCATACTAGCAGGTGTAGGCGGACAAGGTATTCTCACCATTGCCACCATCATTGGCGATGCAGCCGCAGCAGCCGGACTGCACCTCAAGCAAGCTGAAGTACACGGAATGAGTCAGCGCGGAGGCGATGTGCAATCAAACCTCAGACTTTCAACTGAGCCCATCTATTCAGACTTGATACGTCAAGGAGCTGCAGACCTCATCATTTCTATGGAACCAATGGAAGCACTGAGATACCTTCCCTACCTCAGCAAGGAGGGGTGGGTTGTCAGTTCATCGCATCCATTCAAGAATATCCCCAATTATCCCGACGAGGATGCATTAATGGGTGAGCTGACAGCATTGCCCCATATCACGACTTTGCCTATCGAAGAGATCGCCAAGGACCATAGCTTACCAAAGAGTGCCAATATGGTATTGCTCGGGATGTCAGCACGCTACATGGAGATACTTTCTCCCGAGCAACTACGCGAAAGCATTGCCCGCGTTTTTGCATCGAAGGGTGACAAAATCATATCCGACAACCTCAAAGCATTTGACTTAGGCCTAAACAATCAATAAAAGTCTTTATGAAAATCTTTAGCGAAGCATCGGTGGCTCGCGCTGCCCAAGAACTCCATATTGCCAATCTTTCTACCGCGACGATAGGTGAGGTGCTACTCATAGCACAATACCTTGAGCGCGAAACAGGCATTCCCTTTATCCGCATGGACCAGGGCTCGCCAGGCCTCCCCATAAACCACTATGGAGTAGAAGCCGAAAAGGCTGCGCTTGACCGCGGCGTAGGATCACAATACCCTGCTGCAGATGGAATTCCTGAACTCAAAGAAGCAGCTTCGCGCTTTGTCAAGGCCTTCCTTGACATTGACATCACGCCACGTTCTTGCGTACCAACCACCGGCAGTGTTGCTGGTTCATATGGTTCATTTATCGCTTGCACGCAGCGCATTCCGGGCAAGAACAAGGTCCTTTTCGTCGACCCTGGCTTCCCCATACAGAAGTCTCAACTACGCATCATTGGTGCCGAGTGGGAAGAGTTTGACATCTACCACTATCGCGGAGCAGCATTGCACGACAAGCTCGAAAGCATTCTCACAAAAGGAGATATTGCCGCCATCATCTACTCAAATCCCAACAACCCCGCTTGGATTTGTCTCGAAGAAGAAGAGTTAGCTATTATCGGCAACTTAGCGACCAAATATGACGTTATCGTGATGGAAGACCTCGCCTACTTCTGCATGGATTTCCGCCACGACCTTGGGCATCCGTTCTGTCCGCCATATGCCCCTACCGTAGCGCGCTATACAGACAATTATATCCTGATGCTCTCATCATCAAAAATATTCAGCTACGCTGGACAGCGCATAGCGCTCACTTGCATCAGCGACAAACTCTTTGAACGACATTACCCTGCCCTTGCCGAACGTTACCATGATGCAGGTGTATTTGGACAAACACTTATAGCCTCAATACTCTATATGATAACCTCAGGCTGTACAGCCTCCACGCAATATGCTTACGCAGAGATGCTACGTTTGGCTACTGAAGGCACTATCAATTTTGTGGAGGACACTCGCGAATATGCCCATCGCGCCGAACGTATGAAACGCATCTTTACAGACAACGGGTTCCATATCGTTTATGACTATGATGCAACTCAACCCGTAGGAGATGGATTCTTCTTCACCATCGGATATGGCAATATGACTGGAGGAAAACTGCTCACCGAGCTACTCTACTATGGTGTAAGCAGCATATCGCTCTCTACCACAGGAAGCGAACAGCAAGGCGTGCGCGCTTGCACTTCACGCATGAGACCTGACCTCTATGCCATAATGGAGGAACGTATGAGAGCTTTCAAAGAAGACCACCCATTATAGAAGACTCACCAACCTGAGCGCCACAGATCCCTAAGCCGATGGAAATCCACTAATATGTTTGCATTTTTTATCGGCTTACACTACCTTTGTCTAAACAAAAGGCAAGAAGATGGACATAGTCATTACATACGTTAACGGCCTTGACCCTATATGGCAAAAGGACTACGAGCGATATACAAACCAGCCCATATTAGAAAAACGTTTTCGTGATTGGGGAACATTGCGTTACCTATTTCGCGGGATAGAAGCGAATATGCCATTTATCCGCAAAGTCCATCTGGTCGTGTCACATGAAAGTCAAGTACCAGAATGGATAAACAGGGATGAGGTTCACGTGGTATTGCACAGCGACATCATTCCGAAGGAGTATCTGCCCACGTTCAACTGCAACCCTATAGAAATGCATCTGCACCGAATCAAGGGATTGGATGAAGAATACCTATATTTTAATGATGACATATTCCCATTAAAGAAATGCCTACCAACAGATTTTTTTCGCAATGGCAAAGGGGTATTGGGTATGAGCTACCATTGGTTGTCGTGTGGAATGTTCAAACAGATATGTAAAAACTCAGACACACTTGCGCGCAAAGCATTGGGTCTGAGACCTTCATTGAGATTCTTACGTCCGCAGCATGTATGCACCCCGATGTTGAAAAGTGAATGCGAACAACTATACAACGCCAAAGAGAAGGAAATACACGCATCATTAACACCAATCCGTTCAGAAACAAACTTAAATCAATACCTTTTCTTGGACTACATGTTTTTGCGTGGGAAAATCATTAACGAACGCCTTTCAAAAAAGCATTTTTCAGTCGGAGTTGCCTCTATTGAGAAGTTAAGAACTTTCATCAATGAGCCGACCCATAAGCTGACATGCATCAATGATGTCCAACTCAGCGAGGAGCGCTACAATGAACTAAGAACAGCGCTACTACAAGCTTTCGAGAACAAGTTCCCCTCTCCTTCAATATACGAGAATGCTATTTAAGCAAAGCACATAGCTTCGTGAGCATTTGAAAACCCAACCAAACATTTGCTCCTTTTCGTATCTGGGAACGGCGGATCTCCTTAGCTAAATAAGGACGACTAGCAAATAGCTTAAAATTATAGAGGATAGAATACCATCCCGCTTGAATAAGAATGTCATCAACGAGACATGCAATGGGATTATTCTCATCTGGGACATCTTTATAGGCTTCGTATAAGTTCAGGAAATTTTCTACATATTCTCGTTTGCGTTTTCTTATACCCTGCCTTGTCATTGCTTTCGGATTTCCCTTACGATAATGATATAAAACTTTGTTAAGATGGGTTATGCTTGAGGCAAACCCCAAGAGTTGGACATTAAGACAACAGTCCTCTGCATAGCCATATTGAGGGACACATAACTTATGTTCGGTATAAAGAGTGCTTTTTACACATTTATTCCAAACAGACCCAGAAGCTTTATGAACATACATATCCCTTATATACTGTCCTTTTGTCGACGCATCATAGAGATGTTCACACTTTATTTTTGACTTGTTGGGATATTCTTTAACATAATCAAAATAGATTACTTCGCTCCCTGTTTCTTCGATCTTAGAAACGATTGAGGCTATCGCATCTTCAGCAAGCCAATCATCTGAATCAACATGAAGCACATAATCCCCCGTCACATACTGCAACCCCGTTTGCCGAGCCGCAGGCAATCCTCCATTCTCCTTGTTGACAATAACAATCTGTTCCTTTCTATATACATATCCCTTTGAGATAACATCATCAAGAACCTCCATTGAAGAATCTTTTGTTCCATCATTCACAAAAATGTATTGTATATGTGGATATGACTGCCCAAGTACCGAGTCTGCGAACTTTGCTACAAACTTATCAACTCCATAAATTGGAGCCACAATCGAAATTGTGATGGGATGTTCCTTTTTTATCTGCGTCATTGCTCTTGATTCGGCGTTATAGTCTCCCGCTATTCAGTTTGTATTCGTAAGAATGTCGCCCCTCAGCACGGAAATCAGTGTGATACCGTTCCAACACATGCTTAAAGATTTCCTCATATTGAGGAATAAACAAATCCTCCTTTTGCTTAAGACGTGCGATTATTTCTTTGGCTAATAAGGACGTTTGCGATAGGTCAGTCTCACCTTGATTAAAACTTGTTCCCTTAATAGAACCAGGCGAAACATTCAAGATTCGATTACTTGTTCCACTTTTCTCCAGTTCCACATTGACACTCTCAATAAATATTTTCAGGGCAGCTTTACTAGCACCATAGACCGAGAAGAACGGTGAAGACATAAACCCTGCAATACTCACCATAACACCGCAATAGAAATCGTCTACACCTTGCAATTTATCATAGAAGTAGTGCAGTATGCGCATCACCGCCGTACTATTTACCGACATAGAATCGATGATATACTGTTCGCTCAAATCTTTAAACAGAGCCAAACGACCGAATCCTGCAGTAATCATCAAGGTATCAACATCTGAAAAACGGCTAAAGAATGAGAAATCCGTTTCAGTTAAATCAAAAAGGTGGCATTCAAATTTTGGGTGAACATAACGTTCATTAGGCAACACCCGATCAACGATATACACCTTATGACAATCCTCACTCTTGGCGAGTTCCGTAGCAATGGACAAGCCTATACCATTGGCACCACCGACAACCAAAGCGCACTTCATATCTCCAAATAATTTTTCCGTTCACCAAACAATTCCATCACCTTTGCCATGCAGATACTTTCGTGAGGCTTTAGGCGCGATGAATATTGACGTTTATTTATTATACAAGAAACAAACTCCTGGATTTCGTAACGTAAACCAGGTTCTTCCCATTTATAAAAATATTTCTTATTCTGGTTTTGATCCTCATATCTCAATTCAAAATAGTCGGTTTTCCACCATGGAGATGAGACATATACATAGCCTTTCGTCCCAGAAATAACAAGATTGCCTTCAGTTTTAACGCCGAGTCCTAATTGAAATGATGCTACAGCTTTATCAAAAGCCATAATACCGCGAGTATAAATATCAACGCCATTCTCATCGGTACGACTATAAAGATTCACTGTTTTAAAATCTGTGCCCAGTAATTTAATTATTGGCAACAACGGATAAGAGCCCATTTCATACATAGAGCCACCAGCCTGTTCTGGGTCAAGTTCTCTTTTCAAGTTTTCCTTACTCCATAGCTTCGACTCGGAAGCGTCTATACCTACTACATCACCAATGAGCCCACTCTTGACCAATGTAATCAATCGATTAAATGCGGGGCTATAAGCAGTCTTATTTGCTTCTAGAAGCACCAATGATTTTTCATGAGCCAATGCATATAGTTCTTCTGCTTGCTTAGCTTGAAGTGCCAATGGCGTTTCACAAAGGACGTGACGTCCATGCTCCAAGGCATACTTGGCTTGAGTATAATGGCAAAGATGGGGTGTTGCAATATAAACAGCATTAGAGCATTCCACTAAATCCTCAAAAGACTCGCTTACAATTTCCACACCAAACCTCTTAGCCGTCCGCTCCGACACATCTTTATCAACATCATAAACGGCCTTCACGCATACCGAATCAACCTCTTCAGTTTCCGGGATAAACTTTTGGGCTATGCGACCACAACCGACAACTCCAAACTCTATCCTGATGCCACTTTGTCCGCGAAGCATTGTCGAAGATATTCCTTCAGTACGAGGAAGATACATAACCTTGCAGAATTCGTTGAGGTAATCAAACTTGCCTTCCCAATCTGACCCAATTGCAAAAATATCAACATTATACTTTTGTATGTCGTCAATTTTCTGTCCGACATAATCCTCTATGATAATCTGATCAGCCAAGCCGGTTGCTTTTACAGCCTCAACTCTTTCCAAAACATTGTTTCGGACGCTCAGCTTACCTCGTTCACGATCAAAGCTGTCATTGGTAACACCAACTATCAGGTAGTCGCCCAGCGCCTTAGCCCGACGTAGAAGATTGATATGCCCTTCATGCAGAAGGTCATAGGTTCCGTATGTAATTACCTTCTTCATAAACGCTATTCCTCCTTACCAAATATTTCCTCCCGATATTCCTTGCAATGAATGCATTTCTTGATTACTTCCTCAGATGGCATCTGACGCCAATCACCATACACACCACGAAGATATGCGTCAGTATCTTTTGGGGCAGGCAACATAACGCCTTCAAACTCAAGTTCTGTCAAAGGAAAAATATTTTTCTTCAAAAATGTCGACTTCGGCCAACCTAGACCCAGAGCATAATGATATTCTCCACGAGGATTAATCAGTCCTATCAACCGAAGCAGCGGATTTATAATCACGAAACAGATAAATTCGACTATCCGAATTAAAAGTCCACGAAGTCTTGCATTCGATACATACAACGTTGGGTACTGCAGGTTTTTATATATAATTGACGACAAACGTGCAGCAAAATAACTGGTCCTTTCTATAGAAAAAACATCCAGTCCGATACCCTTCCATTTGTAATATTTATGACGTTTGTTTGAAGATTGGATACAACCCTCTCTTTTCCTGAATTTACCAAAATTATTGACATACTCCACATCGGTACGCATGCAATGAAAGACAAATTCTTTACTATGAAGGTTGCAGAGAATCCTTTCCAACTTCTTATAATCTTTACGAAGCACTAAGATATCCACATCATCATCCCAAGGGATAAATCCCTTATGGCGCGCAGCCCCCAAAAGAGTCCCCGAGGACAACCACCACTTTATATTGTGTTCATCACAAATTCTCCCGATCTCTTGAAGCATTCTAAGAAGTTCCTTCTGGTCGCGTCGCAACAAAGAGCCTTCTGGGGAATAACGATTCTTTAGTTCCTGCAGCTCTTCCATAGAGTGAGTAGTCAAGTCCATAACGATTCTGATATATATGCAAATTTAGTTTTTTTTTTCGAGATACAAAAAAAAAATCTAACTTTGTGGCATCAAGTCCAAACATCCCATTTATGTCTTCCTTAAAAACCTACAAATCAGCCATCGGATGGGGATTAAACCGAGTAAAACAAGTTTTTGGCAATGCTCTGTCCCTATGCATCCGATGTATACTTCCAATAAAAAAAGGCAGAGTCGTCTGCTGGTCTTTTGATTTCAAGCAATACAGTTGCAATCCGCGCTATCTCACCGAATACCTTCTCGAGCACAACCCCGAATTTGAAGTTTATTGGGTATTCCGCCATAGCTTGGACGTTTCGACAATAGACAAGCGTGTAAAATGCGTACGTCGACGCACCTGGAAATACTTTATCCTCATGAATACTGCAGAGTATCTCATCTCCAATGTCCGCACTGACTCTTGGAAAATCTTTTGGTGCAAACGTCCGAAAC
>JAEIGA010015667.1_pt1 | contig 11541 bp, 7 predicted proteins | sample 9270691 | NCBI WGS metagenome assembly JAEIGA01 (sample SAMN17057246, study PRJNA624740) | gut metagenome | biome: biome; isolation source: fecal sample | host: Bos grunniens | place: China: Xizang | collected 2019
CCGACGCCTTCAGCTTCACCGTCGAAGGCAGTGCGGATATGGAGTACTACATCGCCGGACTTGAAGAGGGCACTTGGACAGTAAGCGTTGACGGACAGTCTTTCGGCGATATCAGGGTAACCGATGAATCGGGTATGCTAAACTTCACGGCAAGCGCCGGCGAAATAACCGTTACTCCCAAGAGCGTTACCAAATCCTACGACGTGACATACGAGCTTGACGGCGGAACGCTTCCGGAGGGAGCGCCCGACAGCTACGCTTTTGGAACCGGAATAAAAGAGCTTCCGACACCGACGCAGGAAAACGCAACCTTTATCGGCTGGTTTGAGGATGAAAATCTTACTCTTCCGATAACAGAAATATCCGCAGAACGCACCGGAAGCATCACTCTTTACGCAAAATGGAAGAAAAATCCCGCGATCTACGTTGACACCGATTGCTCCAACGTCAAGGGCGTTGAGGGCTGGAGCGGAAAGGCTGAGCCTGTCAATATTGGCGGATCAAACGTTATAAAGTGGACCTCAGGCGCAGGAAACAAGATTCACACCGACAATGCAAAAGAGGGCTACGGCGTTATGTACGGCGATAAACACGCCGTAAGCTACCTGATAACGGTTGCCAAGGATGCCGAGCTTACCCTTATGAACAGCGTTTTCAGAATCTTTGGCCCCGACGGCAAAGAGCTTACCGTTTTCAAAATCAGCTCCGATGGCGTCGTTACCCTTGGCAATAGCAAGAGTGCTATCGTTTGCACGCTTACCGAGGAATTTACAACGCTCAGAATAGTCCTCGACTTTGAAAACGAGCTGATTACCGCATACGATGCATCGGGCTATCCGATTACCAATGCGCAGACCGCCTCTCCCAACACTGATTACGCAACTCTTGAAGAGTGGAGAGAGTCGTTTGGCGATTCAAAGAAGATCTTCAACTGGCGCGCGGTGGACGTTGGCACTATGTACGTTGACGAAATCCGCATCTTAGAGGGCGATGTTTTCGACAAGGTTTCTGAATCCAAATTTGCTATCACATACGAGCTTTTCGGCGGAAGCTTTGAAGGCTCATTCCCCGCCTATTACATCTTTGGCGAGGGACTCTCTACCCTTCCAACGCCCACTCTTGAAGGCGCTGTTTTCGGCGGCTGGTACACCAGCGCCGCCTTTACCGAGGCTGTAACTGAGATCGGTGCCGAGGAGCTCGGTGCAAAAACTCTTTACGCAAAATGGAAAAAGCCTCCGGCAGTTTATCTTGAAGCCGATGCTTCTACTCTCAAAAGCAGCGTTCTCTTCAGCGGTTCTGCAACCCAGGGAACGGTTGGCGACAAGAGCGTTATAAAGTGGTCTCCGGCATCAGGAAATACAGCAAAGCTCACGGATATCTCCGAGGGCTACGGCGTTATGTACGGCGACGAGCTTGCTGTAAGCTATACCCTCACGCTTTCAAAGGCTTCGGGCGAGAGTGCTTTTGCCTCAAGAATGAGACTCATTGACGCAAGCAGCAAGGAGCTTAACTTCTTCTCAATTGATGCAGAAGGAAACGTTTACATCGGAAACGGCAGCTCTAAAAAGTCTATCGGTGTGCTCACCGAGGAGCTGACCACATTCAGAATAGTTGTTGACTTCGAGGGCAGTGCGATCATCGCCTACGACGAGCACGGCGAGGTGATCGAAGCTCTTGATGTAAAATCGCCGAATGCAAGCTGTGCAACGCTCGAGGAGTGGAGACAGTCTTTTATCGGCAGAAACTATATCTTCAACTGGAGAGCTGAAGGTGCAGGTGCGGTCTGCATCGAAAGCATGCGCGTTGAGGAAGGCAACGTTTTTAATTAAACTTTAAAGGGTTGGGCGAATGTCCAACCTTTTTTATCAAAAAAATACAAACCATTATTGACAATATCGCTACTTTTGAGTATAATATAGTTGTATTTTTAAAATTGCAAAGGAGAAAATCAAAAATGAAAAAGTTCTTTGAAGAATTCAAGAAGTTTATCACTCGCGGAAACGTTATCGATATGTCCGTCGGTGTTATCGTAGGTAGTGCTTTTACCGCGATAGTAAACGGACTCGGTAATAATATTCTTAAGCCCATAATCAACTGGCTTCTTGCTCTTATTTTCGGTGCGGACTCGCTCAGCGAGGTTTACACCATGCTCAAGACCGGCTACCTTGAGGACGGCACTACTATCGACCTTGCAAACTCGATCTACATAGACTGGGGCGCATTTATCAACGCGGTTATCAACTTCTTTATAATCGCATTCGTTCTCTTCACTATCGTTAAGATTATAAACAAGCTTCGCGAGGAGCACAAGAGCTTTGCAAACACCCTTATCAACGGCAAGCACTCCAAAGAGGATAGAAAGGCTATGAAGGATCAGGGTATCAAGCTTTCCGACAAGGAAGCAGTAGATGCATACTATGCTAAGAAGGCAGAGCTTGCAGAGGAGGCGAAGCGTGTAGCAGAGGAAAAGGCAAGAATCGAGAAGGAGAATAATCCCTCAACCGAGGAGCTTCTTAAGCAGATTCGCGATATTCTTAAGGCGGGCAAAGAGTAATTCACTCGTCTAAAAACAAAAGCTGTCATACGCCAAGCCAAATTACAGGCAACGCATGACAGCTTTTTTATGTCAAAATTTCGATTGTTTTCAAATTTAACTGCTACGACGGATTTTATCCGTCCTTTTTGTTGTATATTTCGTTTTTGAGAATTTCAATCTCGTCTTTAATGCTCTTCATCTGTTTTTTCTTCTCGTCGCCTTCCTTGTTATAAGAAAGCCAGATCAGAAATACTATCAGAGCGGTAATAGCTATAAAAATGACGGGATTTTGTAAAAACGAAACAACAACCCCAACCTTAGGTATTACGAAAAACACTCTACCGTAGATTTTATCAACGTTTATCGGAGTGTCCTCGAAGTCGTTAGCTGTTCCCTTGGTCGTTATCTCGTCACCTTCGATTTTGATTATCTCATGCACGACGTTAATTTTGCCGTCGTAATATACAACGTACTGATTTTCCTCGTATTTATCCTCGCGCTTTACCAGAACCAGATCATTAACCGAGAGCTCGGGCTCCATGCTACCGGATAAAACGATAGCCGAGCCTATTCCAAACGGCATAGGAAAGGTTCCACGTGCCATTGTAGCAAAGCTATTATAGCAACAAAGACCTATTATCAGGCCGGCAATGCCGAGCGAGATCATACGAAAAATACCACGATTAGCTTTCTTTTTCTTCACCGAATCATCCCTTTAATAGTACATGTAATAATCGGGCGCGGTATCAGCATGCTTTCTCTTATGTCTGCGCACGAGCCAAACAGTGAGAGTGGTCACAGAGGCTGCCATAAGCGCAACGACAACAGCACCGACAACTATGTCTGCGTGCTCGTTCTTATTTCCGTTTTTATCAAGGAAAAGCTTTGCAAGAGTTGAAGTAACTCCACCCTCGTAAGCATATGCAACCGTGCTGATAGTCATACTAAGCTCAATATCGGCGCTCATAGCCGCATTTCCAAGCTCCGTATCAAAAGCATCGCCCTCTTCAGTGCTACCGGTGTCCCATTTCCATTCGAGAATGTATATCGAATACCAGTTAACGTTAAGAGTTCCCACCTTGTTCAGTTTGTCAAGATCCTCTATGCCTACCCACTCATCGGCAGAGCCGAGTATGTAAGCTCCTGCACCGTCCTTAACTCTGAACTCGATCGGGATTGTGCTCTGCTCGTCTTCCTCACTCGTTCCGCAAATCGAGAAATTGTATTCAATCTCTCCTGCGCCGACGTTATGGAATCTGAATCTATAGGAATAGATTATTCCGGGGATTATAATGTCGTCACCGTTCGAGCTTTCAGCGATCTTTTCTCCCGAATCGTTTACGTAGGATTCCTTAAAAAGAGATATTTTCTTGACGGTTTCGGTCTTGTTGACATTATCAAATTCAACACCGCCCAGTACGTTTCCTTGGTTATACGCGATATCGTCGCCAAGCTTTATATCTACAAGATCTTCATCGGTCGCGTTGGTTATGAACGAGATGCTCGAGCATAAAATGGCAAGCGTGACCGCAAGACATACGGACAAAAACAGCGCGGTATAAAACAAATTTCTTAAAAGCCTATTTTCTTCGTTCATTTGTTTCGCAGTTCTTAATTAGTAAAATTGGTAGCCGGTACCTTAGCATATCGGCTTAATTAAAAAACACCCCGCCGCATTGCCACGAGTGGCGGCGGGGTATAATTTATCTCTTTCGAGAAAGGGAAAAATTAGTTAACCTGAGTTGCGGATACAGTTATTGCAAAATTAATTCCGGGCACACTGACACCATCAGCTGCAAGATCGCCAAGAGCGGTATCGTACTCATCGTTGCCATCAATTGCCCAAGCCCAAGTAACGCTGACATTCTTTGCCAAGGGGGTGTTAGCAGAAACGTTGTTTCTGTTTATAGCATCCTCGATAGCCTTTTCGACAGCAGCTGCAAGTTTAGCCGAGTCGGTGTTAGTTCCATCAATTTTGAAGGTTGTTTGCGCACCGTCAACAGTAACGACGAAAACCACGGGGCATTTATCCTCACCATTAACGTTTTCGCCTTCCCCATTTATGTAGCTTGCAGTCCAGTTGGAGAGAGTTAAAGTAACATTACAAGCAACGTTAACCATAACCTCGGGAGAGCCGGAAATTTCTATGGTGGTAAGCGTTCCGTTGGTTCCGGGAGCGAGAACCTTATCGGTTCCGTTAGCGGAAACTACCTTGGTTCCGTCCGCAACGATAGCATCGTTATACTTAGCTCCAAATGCATCATCTCCGGTAACCACAACCTCTACGCCCCACTTAGCAACGCGAGCTGTGTCGTCTGCTGTGTCGGAAGTAACGTACTTTGCAAACGTTCCGCTGATGGTGCAGGTGGTGATCATCACTGCGATAAGCAAAAATGCTGCAACACGAAAAATGCGATTTTTTTTCATTTCTTTCAAATCTCCTTTTGAATTAAAAAGGTATTTACTGATCGAAGTCTGTCGGATCGTGGCTCGCATTCTTCGATCGGGTTATCTATACGAAAAAAGTCAGTCCTTTTTTTCTCGGTTTTCCTTTTCCGCTCTGAGCGCCGCCAACTCCGCTAAGAGGGCGTCGGTGTCAGCCTGTGCTTCTTTGTCTTGCTTTCGGCGCTTTACGAAATCGTAAGCAACAAGCGCGACAATCGGTGTTCCTATGCAAACTATGAAGCCTACCGTCGTCTGCATAAACATTGCAATGTTGCCAAGAAAGGGTATTCCGAATTGATAAACACCGATAATTTTATCCTCGTGTACCCATTTTTCATCGGGGGTGTCGTTTGCAATTCCCCACGTCTCAAATTCCCACTTACCGTCACTCAGCATCCGTTTGTTGATAACCTTGTGCGTAACGACTGAAGTGCCGTTGCCGGCAGGGTCGAAAAACGCGATAACGTCTTCGTTGACAACTATATCGTTCGGGTCAGTCTTGGTTACAAAGATAAGCTCTCCGGTTTTGATATCCGGCTCCATCGAACCGGTTAAAACGATGAGAGGCGATGTGTTTCCGATGCTCGGAACCTCATCCTTGTTCGTAAGACTTTTTACGATAAGGATGACGTTGAGAACAAGCATCACGGCAAGAAATAAGCAAAGCACTAAACCAAGCGCGGTAAGCACCTTGTTTTTTACCGATGAGCAAATACTTCTTGGTGGCATAAAGCTACTCCTTTTGTGATGTTTTCCTATAACGCGACACCTTACACAAAGACCAACCTTAAACACGAAATAATATAACGTACGCGTTAAATAAAAGATTTATGAGGTTATTATAGCACGACGAAGTGTAAAAGTCAATATTTTCGACAAAAAAATACTTAAATATGCCAAAAAAAATATAATTAGCAAATCGTTTATAAAAATTATTAGTTCTACCAAGTGCCGAGTTAAAAAGAAGTATGGATGTTTTTTAGGCAAAAAGGTAGTTTTCTGTAAAATTTCAAGAAAAAAGCAAGTGGGGTATTGTATTTTCGTCGCGCGTGTGATATGATAATGTAAACGTCAAAAGCCTAGCCTTGCTCGTCTTGCCGATGCGTGTATCGACAGAAAGGACGCGCGTGTCAGACGGTTCAAAAAAGCCTTCGGCATAACAGCCGAAAGGCTTAGACTTCGACGTTGAATAGGCGTCATTCCCAAATAGGTTTTCCGCAATAAAACGGTAAATTTAAGCGCAAATCGACTGTTTGTGTAAACAATACTATACAGAAAAGGTGGTGTACCGCAGTAATACGCTGCAAGAGTGAACGATGAACGTACAAGAATTGAAGGTAAAAATATCAGCATTTAAGCCCTCGGATTTCGGCGATGGAATCACGAAAGAGATGCAGAGCGCAAGGCGGCCGAGAAAGACTCCGCCGATATTCCCAAGGCGTGGCGAGCACCCGAGAGTGCTTTTCAACAAGGGTGATGTCGACCGACTGAGAGCCACTATGGAAAAGCCAGCCGCAAAAGAGGCGGCAGCGCTTGTCAGAGAATACGCCGAGCGCGAGTGTGACGGCGTTTTGCCTCCGGCATATATGCACGAGAACGGGTATCCCTGCGAGCCGGGCAGACGGGGAGTTTACAACTACGATGCAGAGCTTTTGGCGGTTATTCAAGCGAAAGCTTTCACGTATCAACTGTCGGGCGAAGAGCGCTACGGCTACGAGGCTATATACGCCATACTCAACACCCTTAACACCTTCGATACTCACTGGCTGACTGGTGACGCATACCGCGAATACGGCCACGTTGCTTTCATAGCGGCTTGCGTTTACGACTGGTGCTACGACCTTCTCGACGAAAACACCAAGCTCTGCATTATCGCAGGAAGCGAGCACAAGTGCTACTCCGGCGAGCTTTCCGACCCCGAGGGCGCACGAAAATGCGGAAAAGCTCCCTGCAAGATGGAAATCGGCTTTCCTCCGGACGGGCAAGCGGCGGTCACGGGTCACGGCTCGGAGCTTCAGCTTCAACGCGACTATCTTGCATCGGCTATCGCGTTTTACGACGAGCTGCCGGGCTGGTGGGATTACATCGGCGGCAGATACTACGACGAGTTTGTCCCCGTAAGACGCGAGTTTTACAAGGCAGAAATGTATCCGCAGGGCGTTGCCTTCTACGCGCTTTTCAGATACATAGGCGACCTGTTCGCAATATGGCTAATAAAAGGAATGACCGGGGATTACCCATTCCCCGAATGTACGCGCGAGGTTATGCGCGCGCTCGTTAATCACGAGGCCGGCGACGACCAGATATACGCAACCGGCGACGGCGGCGGTGGCGTCGCAAGATTCTTCGGTATGTTTATCGCGCAGGCGATGATTTCAGCTTATCTTTTTGACGACCCGGTTATGTACGCCTTCTCAAAGGAATACAAGTTCGGTTACTCCGAGCCGCTTATGATGCCAACCGGAATTATGCCGGTTGAGATGCTTATATGCCACTCGGGTACCGACGAGATCTGCGAGAACTTCCGCGAGGGGCTCGACAATATGCAGTACACGGGCGGATATCTCGGTCAGCTAATAACGCATAATAAGCGCGGATTCGATTCAGCGTCTACCCTTCTTAAGATTGCACCGAGAACGACGGCTAACCACGACCACCTTTGTGCAGGAAGCTTCCTTGTGTACTATAAGGGAATGCTTTCGACCTGCTCTGGCGGTTATATGAGATACGGCTCAGACCATTGGGCTTACTACCATCAGGCAACCGTCGCGCATAACTCCCTTCTCGTTTTCGACCCCGCAAAGCATGAGAGCGAGGCAAAACTCGACGAGTACGGAAGAATTGCGAACGGCGCTGCCTATTGGTATACCGGCGGACAAGTCAGACCCTGGCACGAGGCTCAAAGCTACGAGGAATGGATGGGCCCAACCTATGAAAAGGGTAAAGTCACCGGAGTTAAATACGATAAGGCAAAGCACCCAAGATACGGTTATCTTGCGGGAGATATAACTAAAGCTTATCCGGAGGATACTGTCGATTTTATCGAAAGAAAGATGCTGACCGTTTACCCCGACAGCGAGATGATACCTATGCTTCTTTTCGTATTCGACAGAATAGATGCGAAATCCGCCGACTTCAAAAAGACCTTCACTCTTCAGATGTCCGGCAGGCTTGAGCCATCTATCGAAGGCAGGCGCGTAAGCGTTGCTAACGGAAGCGGTGGCACGCTCGTATTAAATTCGCTTATCGGCGGCGACGAGGTCGTAGGTATCGGCGGCGGAGAGGGCAAAAACTATATGATAAACGGACATCAATGTGCCGACAACTCATTCCCCGAGCGGCACAGCTGGGGAAGAATCGAGGTGTCTCCGAAAAGAGGAAATAAATCCGACGTCCTCCTTAACCTCCTTTACGTTAAGGACACCGAGTGTGACTACACGCCCGAAATCAAGACGGTACTCACCGAGTGCGGAAGATTCGTCGGAGCACTCACTGAGGGCGCTTTGGCGCTCTTTAATACCGAGCGCGAAAAATTCCGCGATACAATCAAATTCACGGTAGACGAGGACTTCACGGGCTGCTATATCGCAGGACTCTCCGAGGGTGTATGGCAGGTATCGAGAAACGGCTCTCCCACCTATACCGCGAAGGTTACGGATGACGAATCGTTCTTGGAATTCTTGTCCGACGCGGGCGAAATCGAGATAAAAATGCTTTGATTACAAACAAAAATTTACAATATGTGAGGAAATCGATATGATAGATACGCCTTATTATCTTTCCGACGAAAAAATTAAATCCGAACGAATAGCGGCTCTCAAGGCTAAAAACGCGGCGTTTACGCTTGAGGATTTCGGCGGTGAAAGTACGCTTATGGAGTCTATATGGAAGAAGCCGCCGGTATATCCGAGAGCCGAGCGCCCGAGGATTTTCCTTACGGGGGATATGATTCCGAAAATCAAATCGGCGCTTGAAAATCCCGAATACGCAAATCTCGCCGAGATATTTTTGAAAAGTGCAAACACCGAGTATTATACCTCTATTCCCGGAAAGTGCAAGCTCTCCGAGGAGTATCTTAACGGCGGCCCTTACGAGTTTGACGGCTCGTTTTTACCGCTCGATATTACGGGCACTACCTACAACTGGGACGGAAAGATACTCGCGATAATCGAGGCGAAAGCGCTCTACTACCTTCTTACCGGTGAGGAACTCTACGCGCGCGAGGCGATATACTTCATCAAAAACGCGATAAGAACTCTGCGCTTTACGAAGGATCTTTTCATCGATCCCTTCCGCTCGTACTGCTACTGTATGCTCGTCACGGCAGAGGTCTACGATTGGTGCAACGCATATCTTACCGACGAGGACAAAAGACAGCTCATATCGGGATGTCAGTATTACCTTTGCGCTTGGGACCCAAAAAACAAGATACACAATATGGAAATAGGCTATCCTCCGAGAGGTGGAAGCGGCGTTTCGGGACACGCGATAAGCGTTATGCTGATGCGCGATTATATGGCGATGTCCGCCGCAATATACGAGGACAGACCCGATTGGTGGGAATACTGTGCGGGGCGCTATTTCGAGCACTTCGTGCCGCCTGCAAACTACTATTTTCAGGGCGGTCTTGCGCCTCAGGGCACGGGCTGCTACTTTCACAACAAATTCCACACTCATATGTCCGCCGCTTGGGTATGCAAGTGCGCGACGGGTCTTATGCCGTATGACGAGGGGCTATCGAGGGTGATGGAATCGACCCTTGCACATATGCTCCCGAACGGCTACCTTTTCGAGACGGGAGATGCGGGAAGGACGGGCCACGGCTCGGGCTTTATGAGCGTAGCCTGCAACATTTTCGCGGCAGGACTCTTCCCCGATCCCGCGGTTTCAGCTAACGCGAAATACTACTCCGCGGATTACACTAAATTCAGCTATTTCATCAACGAGAATTCCGAGAGCATGACGCTTATTATGTGCGCGAACGCCGCACCGCCTGCGCCCGACAGATTTTCGGCAATTCCCCTCGTTTGCTATAACAAATTCCCCTACGGACAGCTGATTGCTCACAACCACTGGGGCAAGGATTGTGCGGCAAGCTTTATGAAAATCGGCGAGCTGACAACGGCGAACCACGACCATCAGGATTCGGGAACCTTCCAGCTTTACTACAAGTCGCTCCTTGCGACGAACAGCGGAAATTACAGCGTTTACGGCAACTCGCACCACTACTTCTACCATCAGGCAACCATCGCGCAAAACGGTCTTTTAGTCTTCAATCCCGCACTTCAGAATAGGAGCGCCGACAAAAACGGCTCGTACGAGCAAAGGCGCGATTATTGGTATTCGGGAAGCCAGAAAAAACATTCCGAGGCGGGTACTATGCAGCACTGGTTATCGGGAGATTACGTTACGGGAAAGGTCGCGGGAGTCGCTTACGATTATGTAAAAGATAAGAAAATGCCAACCTATGCTTACATTTCCGGCGATATCACCCCTGCTTACGACGACGTAACGGTCGACAAGGTCGAGAGGAGAATGCTCACAGCGTACACGAAGCGCGAGGATGCTCCGATGATACTCTTCGTATATGATAAGCTCAGCGCAAAGGACCCGAGCTTCAAGAAAAGCTTCCTTCTTCACACCACGGCAGAGCCTACGGTAGACGGTGATACGGTCAGCTTCTCGAAGGGTGACGGAAGGCTCGTTATGAGATCTCTTGCGGGCGCTAAGCGTATAGAGAAGATCGGCGGCGAGGGCGCGGCGTTTATGATAGACGGCGAAAACTGCACCGACTACGGCTACAAGGGCGAGCTTAAGCCCGAGAACACCGACCGTGTCTGGGGTAGGATCGAGATATCGACCGAGGGCAACAAGGACGACGAATTCTTTAACGTGCTCTACGTTACCGATGCCGAAAACGATTTTCTCGCAAATATCACCTCCTACGAAAACGAGGAGCTTCGCGCGGCTTCACTTCTCGGTGTTTGCGCCGCGTTCGTGAAAAGCTCCGAGCGTGTGAGCACTCCTCTCTTCTTTAAGAGCGCCGAGGGCGTCAGCCGTTACTACGTTTCCGGCGTTTCTGCAGGCGAGTGGAGCATCCGTATCGGCGGTAAGTGCTGCGGCACTGCAATTGCAACCGACGAGGGCGGTTTCCTTGCTTTCGATGCTCCAGCCGGAGATGTCGAGTTAACCTTATAACGATTTTTATCGGGTCAGCCGCAAGTGCCGACCCGATTCCTTTAGTTACTTTGCACAAAAATGCCGTTCACAAACTGTGCATAATGCCGATTTTTTCCTTTTGGTTTTTTTCTATTTATTATTTCGTTGACTTTTAGAACCCTTTATGTTAAAATTAACATTGTCCCCTAGAAGTCAATTTATGACTAATATTTTGCAATGTTTTCGGGATATGTCAAAGCAATTGCGTTATAATTGTACTATCTTCTGATTGCATTTGAGCAATCGCTTTATTCTTTGGAGGAAAAAATGAAGAAATTTAGTCTTTTGAAAATACTGATCGCGCTTTGTCTGGCATTTTGCCTAGCGCTCTGCTTCGTTTC
>JAEIGA010015668.1_pt1 | contig 11540 bp, 7 predicted proteins | sample 9270691 | NCBI WGS metagenome assembly JAEIGA01 (sample SAMN17057246, study PRJNA624740) | gut metagenome | biome: biome; isolation source: fecal sample | host: Bos grunniens | place: China: Xizang | collected 2019
ATGTAATCGGGGATGGCATAACTTTGCCCGTCTACTTCTGCCATGACAGTCGGCTTCAACTCATTTTCGGTCGTTTCGTCCAACACATATCCCACCGTCCAGGCATAGTACCATGCCCCCTGGCGGTTTCTCATTTTTTGAAAATCCTGTGTGGGGTAGGAGGTGCCGTATTGGAAATCGCCTACCCAAAGAATGCCGCCCGAGCAGTTGGCAAGGGATGCGCGGACGGGAACCTTGATCTCCTCGACGATGGTGACGTCACCGCATTGCTTGAGCAGATCGGTCAGCGGAATACGGAAAAGCACGCCGCCGTTGGCGATAAAGACGTTCTTTTTGGTCACGGCCACGCCGCCGGCATGGCTGGTATGATAGCTGCCGTCCATGTTTTTCAGATAGTATTCGGCGACCATCTTGCCGCTCTCTACGTCTACGGCAAAGAGTGCCGAGCCCTTACCACCGTTTTTGCTCTCGTCGGTGCAATAGCCGGAGATCAGCATCCAACCCATTTCCTCCCAGTAATCCATGCCCTGCGGCACGATCGATTGGTTGAGACCGGGAACGATAAATTGCGCGGTGGCGCAGGCGGAAAATTTTTTATATGAGCTCAATGCCGGCTCGGGGCAAACGTCCTCCTGCGTGTAGATCGTCGGGAAGGTGTTCATTTCGTAGGTCTTGAAATCGGCGATCAGATCGGAGAGCGTCGGCTCTTGCTTTTCAGTCGCCTCGGTCGTGGCCGACGATGTTGTAGTGGCGGCGGTGTCAGCTGTGCTGCCGGAGGTCGCGGCGCTCGTGCTGATCGTTTCTTCGGGTGTTTTCGTACCGCAGGCACAAAGAAGTGAGATACAGAGCAGTAGGGCGGTCAGAGAGATAAGCTTTCTCATTTGATCGATCTCCTTACTTTTTTTGTCCGTAATATGCGCCGGGACCGTGCTTGCGATTGAAGTGCTTGTCAAGCAGGGTCTTTTGCATGGACTTGATCGGATAGGTAACGGGGGCGGCGCGCAGAACCTCCGTCTGATATGCCATACGCGCTACCGTTTCCAGCACGACGGACGCCTCGACCGAGGCCTTGGCGTTCTTACCCCAGGTAAAGGGACCGTGAGAATAGACCAGTACGGCGTCCATGCGGTCGGGATCGATCTGCTCGACGCGGAAGGTCTCGACGATGACCTTACCGGTCTCCAGCTCATACGCGCCGTTGATCTCGTCCTTGGTCATCTTGCGGGTGCAGGGAATGTCCCCATAAAAATAATCGCCGTGTGTCGTACCGTAGGCGGGAATGTCACGGCCTGCTTGCGCAAAGGAGGTGGCGTAGAGGGAATGGGTGTGGGTCACGCCGCCAATGTTGGGGAATGCCTTGTACAGGGCAATGTGCGTATCGGTGTCGGAGGAGGGGCGGTATTTGCCCTCGACGACGTTGCCCTCCAGATCGACAACGACCATATCCTCGGGCTTCAGCTCGTCATAGGATACGCCCGAGGGCTTGATGACGATCAGCCCTTTTTCGCGGTCAATGCCGCTGACGTTGCCCCAGGTAAAGATGATCAGATCGTGCTCGACCAGCATCATATTGGCTTCATAAACTTCCTGCTTCAATGCTTCCAGCATAATATCAGTTCTCCTTTTCACTTTTCAAAAAAATGCTTGCGGTAGAGCTCGTACATCTCGTCCACCGACAGTACGTAGGGACTGTTGACGTAGTTTTTGGCACCGCTGATCAGCTTGACACGGCGGTCGATCTCCTCCTCGGTGAAGCGGAGCTTGACGCCTGACAAACGAGGGAGCGCCTCCTTGAGTACCTTGCCGTCAACGCCGAGATAGGCGTAGAAGCGGTCAAGCTTTTCACGGCCGATCTCCGTGCGTTCGTTGACCTCCAGATAATCTCCGTCAAAGAGCGCGCAGGCGGCACCGTGCGGTACACCGTCCAGCATGGTGATGGAATATCCCATGGGATGCGGGAAACCGGTGCCCGTAATGGAAATGGCGATGCCGGCAGCGCAGGCGGCGGCCATCAGCTCATGGCGCATCTCCATCGTATAGACGGCGGGGGCGTCACCGATCACGTTCCAGATCTTTCGGGCGGCGTAGAGCGCCATCATCTCGGAAATATCGGTGGATTTGGGCGACAGATAGGATTCCAGCGCATGCGCAAAGGCGTCCAGAGCCGTACTCAGCGTATAGGGAACGGAGAGCGTTGCGGTATAGCGGGGATCGAGGAAGGCGACCCTTGCCCAGGAATCGGGAGCGGAATAGGTCTTTTTTCTCTCGCGGTCGGGGAGGGTCATAATGCTGTACGGATTGGCCTCCGTACCCGTGCCCGCGGTGGTGGGAATGGCCACGATGGGGAGGGAAGGATGGATGCGCTTCTCCGCTTCAAACAGATCCTGCATTTGCATTTGCGGATTGGCCGCGAAGGCGGCAATGGCCTTGGCCGCGTCAATGGGAGATCCGCCGCCGATGCCGATGACAAAGTCGACGCCGCAACGCGCGGCGGTCTGACCGCCCTCGTAGCAGGTTTCCAACAGGGGATTCTCGGTGATCTTATCAAATACCGTAACGTAGATTCCTGCGGCGGTCAACTGCGGGATCAGGTCATCCAGAACGCCGCTTTTGCGGGCGCTGTTCTTGCCGGTGACCAGCATAGCATGCTTTCCCAAGCAAAGCAGGTCGGCATGATCACGCAAGCAATACTCGCCGCCGACGATGCGAGTGGGAATATAAAGCTGAAAATTCATCATGAAATTCCTTTCGGACGTTGATATTCCATATCATTCTAACAGATAACTTTGAACGAAATGTGAACATTTGAGCTCCTGCGAAAATTTTCTCCTTTCATATGCGAAATAAGTAAAAAAAGATCAAAAAAAATTAAAAAATTTGAAAATAATTTATAGATAGGGTTTGAAAAATTCAAACAAGTGTGTTATAATAGACAATGAACAACTATTTTTACCCGCGTGCGATTGCGGGGCGCGAAAGACGAGGTGTATTCGTATGGAGCAGACGTGGCAAAATATTTTGTCAGCAGCCATTTCCTTCTTCAAGATGGGTGTGCTCGAGTCTCTGTTACAGATCGGTGTGATGGATGTGATTGACATTCTTCTTCTGACCGTTGTCTTTTACTATATCTACCGTTTCGTGCGCGACCGTCGTGCGGGAAAGCTTGCCGTCGGTTTGTTGCTGATCATGGGTATCATGGCCTGCAGTGAGATCTTCCATATGCGTGCGATCCAATTCGTTTTTGAGAATTTTTATCAAGTGGGTATTATTGCCATTATCATCGTTTTCCAGCCCGAGCTTCGTGCCGCATTGGAAAAGATGGGCGGCGCGGCGCCTTTGACCAGTCTGAAGGGCTTGGGAAGCGGCGAGAATCGCGACATGGTGGCCTTGACTCATGCCGTGGATAATCTGTGCGAGGCCGTTTGTGACCTTTCGCTGGATAAGACCGGTGCCTTGATCGTGATTGAACGCTCGACAAAGCTTGGCGAGTATATCAAGCCCGGTGATGAGATCAGCGCGACACTCTCCCCCATGCTGATCCGCAACCTGTTTTTCAATAAGGCGCCTCTGCATGACGGTGCCGTGATCATTCGTGACATGCGCATCCAGGCGGCCGGCTGCTTACTGCCTCTGTCCACCAACGAGGAGATCGATAAAAACCTCGGCACGCGCCACCGTGCGGGTCTCGGTATTACCGAGGTCAGCGATGCCGTGGTCATTATCGTCTCGGAGGAGACGGGCGTGATTTCGTTGGCTTGCGGCGGAGAATTGAAGCGAAATTTCAATTACAATTCGCTCAAGAAGGAGCTGCTCAGCCAGCTTTCTCACAATACCGCCCCCTTTGCAGCCAAGAGGGAGAAGGAAACAAACGATTAACAGGTGCCTGTGGCACATGAGGTAGCAAGATGAGAAAAAAGAAAAAAGATCAAGTACAGTCCGATCTTGAGCATGCTGTGCCGGATGTAGTGGTGGCACAGGAGCAGACGGAACGGAAGCAGAGACATATTCTCGCCAAGCTTTTTTGTCTGATCGCCGCCACCTGTGTGTGGATGTACGTGATGAATCTTGAGGCGGTCGATTACGAGCGCACCTTTACACAGATTCCCGTTGTGATTGACGGCGTGACGCAGCTCCATGCAGACAGCAATATGTCTGTCATTTCCGGCTATGACAATACGGTTGACGTTGTGATCACCGGTAAAAAGAGCGACGTCCAGAATCTGACGGCCGAGGACATCCGCGCTTCTGTAGACGTTTCCACGATGACAGCGGCAGGAAAATTTTCCGTTCCCGTACAGGTTCAGCCGCCTGACGGCTTTACTGTAGCCAACGCGGATAGCCTGATGGCAGAATTGTACGTGGACGTCAATACCGAGCGTGAAATTCCCGTTCGCATTACCAATCTGGATTATATCGTCAGCTCTGCTTATACGATGGGTACTCCCGTGCTTTCTCATGAGAAGGTGACGGTGAAGGGGCCTGCACAGGTTCTGGATCTGATCGACTGCGCGGCACTCGAGTTTGATCTCGGTACCGTGACGACCTCCACCATTATGGTGGGAACCCCACTGTTAGAGGATGCCGACGGTGTCCGTGTTTCCAACCCGTACGTTCGTTGTGATATTAACGAGATTACGGTAGAGATCCCCGTAACCATGACCCTGGAGATTCCGTTGGTTGCGTCGTATAAGGTGCCTGAGCTGAAAAACGGCTGGAAGGCTGAGATCCGTCCTGCTACTGTTACGGTGGTCGGCGATCCCATGCTGATGACCAATCTCAACGAGATCGTTGTTTATGAGATCCCCGTCGGCGTGACCGAGGGTGAGTATGTGGTTGGCGGCGGTATCATCAATCTGCCCAAGGGTGTTTCCGTGGTGGATGCGCCTACCAGCATTACCATTATCATTCGTCGGGTTCTGGGATGATGGAGAAATGGGTCCTTGTGTCCGACGTGCGTCTTCCCTTTGACGCCGAGGACAGTGTACTATGGGAAAAAGCGACTGAAAAGATGAAGCGCGCGGGGGTATCCGCCTCGCCGCTTCATTTTCGCCTATATAAAAAATCATTGGATGCTCGTAAGCGGCCCGCTATTACGGCCGTTTGCTCGGTTTTGCTGTCCTACGCGCCTTCAGTCAGACTGACCGAGAAGATGCTCAAGGCGGCAGGGGCGAGGGAATACCGCGAGCCGCCGATGACGGTAACGCATGGCAAAGAGGCGCCGGGCGGCAGACCCTTGGTGGTCGGCATGGGACCGGCGGGCATGTTTTGCGCCCTTTTGCTGGCAGAGCAGGGCTATGCGCCCATTCTGATCGACCGCGGTGACGATATCGCGGGGCGCGTGCGTGCTGTGGAGCAATTCTATGACACGGGCGTGCTGGATACCCGTTCCAATATCCAATTCGGTGCCGGCGGAGCCGGTACTTTTTCCGACGGCAAGCTGATCACCCGTGTGGGAGATGAAAAGTGCGGCTACGTGCTGCGTCGATTTGCCGAGTTCGGAGCTCCCGAGGACATTACCACACAGGCCCGTCCGCATATCGGTACCGATATTTTGCGAGACGTGGTGGACCATCTGCTCAAGCATATTGAAGAGTGTGGCGGTACGCTGTACTACCGCACTTGTCTGACTGCCATTCGGGAGTACCCCGACGGCACGGTCGGAGCAGTTACCGACCGCGGTGAGATCAGATGCGGATGCATCGTACTGGCTCCCGGTCATAGCGCACGGGATACCTATGCCATGTTGTTGGAGAAGGGGTATGCCATTGAGCCGAAGCCCTTTTCCGTCGGTGTGCGCGTGGAACATCTTCAATCCGATATTGACCGTATTCTGTACGGAGATCTTGCGGGGCATCCCAAGCTGCCTCGCGGCGAATATAGCCAATCCGATACCACCGACGCGCGAGGTGTCTATACCTTCTGCATGTGTCCTGGCGGCGAGGTGATGGCGGCCGCCAGCGAAGAGGGCGGCGTTGTCGTCAACGGTATGAGCCGTCATGCACGTGACGGCGTGAATGCCAATTCCGCCGTTGCCGTTTCCGTCTTCCGCGAGGACTACGGAAATACACCGCAAGGCGCAATCGAATATCAGCGCGCACTGGAGCGTGCCGCATACTGCGCGGGTGGCAGCGATTATACTGCACCTGCCCAGACCATGGGAGACTTTATGGCCGGTAAGCAGGGAAGCGAGCCGAGCCGCGTACAGCCCTCCTACCGTGGCGGACGCGTCAAGCTGTGCGATCTGGGAGAGATCCTGCCGGATTACGTGAGTGCCGGTCTGCGTCGCGGATTTGCTTCCTTTGACCGCCGTATGCCCGGCTATATGGCACCCGATACGATGCTGACGGGCGTCGAAACACGTACCTCTGCCCCTGTTCGCCTTTTGCGCAACGAGGACATGACGGCCTTTGGTCATGACCGTATCTATCCCTGCGGTGAGGGCGCGGGATATGCAGGCGGTATCACCAGCGCTGCTGTGGACGGGATCCGCGCAGCTCTTGCAGTGATGGCACGCTTTGCACCTTCCGAGGAGAATTAATTCCCGGAGATTGATTGTAAATCATAAAAATTAATATATATTTATGAGGACCCCGACAAGGATTTAGGTCGGGTAGGCTTCGTGCGGAAAAAAGAGCATGATAGCCCGGAGAGAAAGGATTTTACATGGAAGCGAAAAAAAGAGAAAGGGTGTGGACCTTGCACGAGAGCAAGGATGGCGCCGGAACGAAAAAGGAGATCCGAGATCTGGCGGACGGCCTGCAGATGTCGGAATTGTGTGCCAAGCTGCTGTACAATCGCGGCTTTCGGACGTTGGAGCAGGCCGAACGTTTTTTGAAAAATGAAGAAACCCAGCTGCACGATCCTTTTCTGCTGAAGGATGCAGACCGCGCGGTAGAGCGTATCCGTCTGTCATTGGAGCGTCACGAAAAAACGGTGATCTACGGTGACTACGACGTCGACGGTGTCACAGCCGTCAGTGTGCTCTACCTGTATCTGAAGGAGCGCGGAGCAAACGTTTCTTATTACATTCCTAGCCGAAACGGCGAGGGCTACGGCCTGTCCTGTGCCGCGCTGGATCGTCTGAAGGCGGACGGTGTTGATTTTATCGTTACGGTCGATACCGGCATTACCGCCAATGAAGAGGTTGCCTATGCATCCTCCATCGGCATGGATATGGTCATTACCGACCACCACGAATGCCGTGCCGAGCTGCCCGAGGCGTGCGCGGTGGTCAATCCCCACCGCCCCGACTGTCAGTATCCCTTCAAGGAGCTGGCGGGTGTCGGCGTTGTTTTCAAGATCATTTGTGCGCTGGAGATGGATGCCTGCCGCCGCGCGGGAATACCCATCATCGATGGTATCCGACGCATCAGCTACGCATATGCCGATCTGACCGCGATCGGCACCATTGCCGACGTTATGCCCTTGGTGGACGAGAACCGTTTGATCGTTGCGTTGGGTCTGCGTCTGATCGCCAAGACGGAGCGTAAGGGTCTGTCGGCGCTGATCGAGGCGTCCTCCGCTCCCGGCACCAAGCCGACGTCTCTTTCGGCAAACGGACGTACGGCGCCGAAAAAGAAAAAGATCACCTCTTCTCTGATCGGGTACGGCATTGCCCCCCGTATCAATGCCGCAGGACGTATTTCCAATGCCTCCAAGGCGGTAGAGCTGTTGCTGGCTGAGGATGATGAAACGGCGGCACGTATGGCACAGGAGCTGTGTGAGATCAACCGTTGCCGACAGATCGAGGAAAACCGCATTGCCGAGCAGGCCTATCAGCGCATTGAACAATCCCATGACTTTGAGCGCGACCGTATCATCGTATTGGAGGATAACGGCTGGCAGCAGGGCATTATCGGTATTGTTTCCTCGCGTATTACCGAGAAATACGGATTGCCCTCTATTCTGATCTCCTTTGACGGAACTGTCCGCAGCGAGGATCAGGATACTGCCGATGACATTGGTAAGGGATCCGGACGCAGTATCAAGGGACTGAACCTGGTAGAGGCGATGAACCATTGTGAGGATCTGCTGGTCAAGTACGGCGGACACGAGCTGGCCGCAGGACTGACCATCGAGCGCGGACAGGTCGAGGCCTTCCGCCGTCGCATCAACGAATATGCGGCGGAGCGATTGGATGAAAAATCCCTCGCGGTGCAGATGGAGGCCGATTGCGAGGTCAGAATGTCCGAGCTGACGATGTCGTTGGCACAGGAGCTGGGACGTATGGAGCCCTACGGCGTTGCCAATCCGACTCCTGCATTCGTTCTGCGCGATGCCTCGGTACAAAAGATCATTTCCATCAGTGGCGGTAAGCATACCAAGCTTCTGATCTCCGGAGACGGGATCTCCATGTACGGTATGTATTTCGGCGTTGGCGCCGATACGCTTGATTTCCATGAGGGGGATCACGTAGACATTCTCTTCCACCTGGATATCAATGAATTTCAAAATATTCGATCCCTGCAGATGATCGTTCAGGACATCAAGCCCTCCGAGCGATTCCGCCGTCATTGTGCGTCCATGCAGTCCCGCTACGAGAACATTCGCTCGGGCGGCATGTTCGACGAGGAGGAGGATATCATCCCCGTCCGTGACGACTTTGCGCTGGTCTATACCGTGATCCGCCGCGAGTTCCGCATGGGACACGATAAGATCTCCGATAAGACTCTGCTCTCGCTGGTCAATACCCAGAATCCCGGGCAGGTCAATTACATTAAGCTGCAGTATATTCTGCTGATCCTTCATGAAATGAAGGTCTGCGGTGTTGAGAGGCAGGGCGGCGGCGTGAACCGCTACAGCGTCTACTTCAACGCCTCAAAAACCAATCTGGAGAAGTCTTCTATTTTGCACAAGCTCAGAAGCCAGTGCCGTAATCGCAGCTTCCCCGGTTAAGATTGCCAACATTGCGCCAAACGGCGCTGACATTACATCAAACTCATCGCGTGCCCAATCGGGTGCGAAAAGGAGCGTATCATGGTACCTGATATTCATACCGACATCAGCTTCCTGCTGGAAAAGCTGGAGCAGTCGGGAAAAAAGTATGACACAGACAAGATCCAACGGGCGTTTGAATATGCCAACGGTCTGCACGAGGGTCAGTTCCGCATCAGCGGCGAGGCGTATATCTCTCACCCGATTGCGGTGGCTGAGATCGTGGCGGGATTGGGTCTGGATACCGATTCTATCTGCGCGGCGCTTTTGCATGACACGGTAGAGGACTGTGCCGATCGCACCAACCTTGCCGAGGTCGAGGAAAAATTCGGCGAGCAGGTGGCGATGCTGGTTGACGGTCTGACCAAGATCGTGACGCTGTCGGTAGAGAACAAGGAAGAGGCGCATATCGAGAACATCCGTAAGATGCTGCTCGCGATGGCCAAGGATATCCGCGTGATCTTTATCAAGCTCTGCGACCGTTTGCACAATATGCGAACGCTTGCCGTACGCCGTGAGGCCAAGCAGCGTACCACGGCGCTTGAGACCATGCAGGTCTACGCGCCGCTGGCTCACCGACTCGGTATGCAGAAGATCAAGCAGGAGCTGGAGAATATCAGTATCAGCTATCTGGATCCGATCGGATACCAGGAGGTTCAGAGTGATATTGACCGCAAATACGGTCAGAATCAAGGCTTTATGGAGAACGTGCATAGCCGTGTTCAGAAAAAGCTGGAGGAAAACGGTATTCATTTCGTTCTCAAGGGACGCATTAAGTCCGCTTACAGTATCTACCGTAAGATGTACTCCCAAAACAAGAGCTTTGACCAGATCTATGACTTTTACGCATTGCGCGTTATCGTGGATACCGAGCTTGAGTGCTATACGGCGCTGGGTCTGATCCATGAAATGTTCAAGTCGATTCCCGGTCGCTTCAAGGATTACATCTCTATGCCCAAGCCCAATATGTACCGCTCGTTGCATACCACCGTTATCGGTCGTGACGGTATCCCCTTTGAGGTGCAGATCCGAACCTGGGACATGCACCACGTGGCGGAATACGGTGTGGCGGCGCATTGGAAATATAAATCGGGTCAGCATTCGAGCGAGGATATGGACGAGAGATTGGAGTGGGTCTCCAAGCTCGCCGAGACCGAGAGCTCGATCCAGGACCCCGACGAATTTATGTCGACGTTGAAGACCGACATCTTCAACGACGAGACCTACGTCTTTACCCCCAAGGGCGACGTGATCGCGCTGCCCAAGGGCTCAACTGTCATTGACTTTGCCTACGCCATTCACTCGGCGGTCGGCAATAAGATGATCGGCGCCAAGATCAACGGTATGATCGTGCCCATCGAGCGCGTCCCGCAGACGGGTGAGATCGTTGAGATCCTCACCTCCTCCGCTTCCCGCGGTCCCAGCCGCGATTGGCTCAAGATCGTTACCACCAGCGAGGCGAGAAACAAGATCCGTCAGTGGTTCAAAAAGGAACAGAGAGCCGATAACATCGTCGTCGGCCGCGGCGTGATCGAAAACGAGTTCAAAAAATATAACCGTCCCTACACCGAGGCTCAGATGGACGAGATCGTCGGAAACGTGGCTCAGCGAAACGGCTTTGCCTCTATCGATGACCTTTATAACACCCTCGGCTACGGCGGTATGGCAATTACCAAGATCGCGACTAAGCTGCGCGATGAATTTGACCGTGTCGTCAAGCCGGAGGTGGTCGAGCCTGCCGTGCTTGAGGTCGAGCAGGTCAAGGTGATTACGCCCTCCCGCAAGGTGCGCGGTGCCGGCGGCATCGTGGTGGATGGCGAGAGCGGTTGCCAGGTCAAATTTGCCAAGTGCTGCAACCCCTTGCCGGGTGACGCCGTGATCGGCTTTATCACCAAGGGCTACGGTATCTCGGTACATAAGCAGGATTGCCCCAACGTGGCAGAGAACAAGAAAAAGCCGGAGTATGCCGACCGTTTTGTTCAGGCCTATTGGGAGGAGGGAAGTGAAACCTCCTTTGCCGCCTACGAGGCGCTGCTGCAGATCCATGCGGTCAGCAGTCTGACGCTGATCGCCAACGTGACCATGGCGCTGGCCGATATGAAGGTCTCGATCCTGGCGATCAATACCCAAAAGAAAACGGATGGCAGTATTGTCATCAATCTGACCATCAGCTGTAAAAATATCGATCATTATCACTCGATTGTTTCCCGACTCAAGGGACTCCCCGACGTCGTGGATGTGGTCAGAGGATTTTCGTAAAGGAAAAAAGCATGAAAGCAGTGATTCAGCGCGTCAGCGGCGCGCACGTGGATATTGACGGACGTACGGTAGGCGCCTGCGGCCGCGGATATATGATCCTTCTCGGCGTGGCGCAGGGCGACACGCGGGAGGATGCCGAGCTGTTGGCGGCAAAGATCGTCAAGCTGCGTGTATTTGAAGATGAAGCGGGAAAAATGAATCGCTCCCTGCTTGACGTAGGCGGTGAGGTGCTGGTCATCTCCCAATTTACGCTACTGGCCGATTACCGCAAGGGAAACCGTCCCGATTTCTTTGGCGCGGCCGCGCCTGCTGTGGCCAATGCGCTTTATGAGGAATTTATTGGCCTG
>JAEIGA010015669.1_pt1 | contig 11539 bp, 6 predicted proteins | sample 9270691 | NCBI WGS metagenome assembly JAEIGA01 (sample SAMN17057246, study PRJNA624740) | gut metagenome | biome: biome; isolation source: fecal sample | host: Bos grunniens | place: China: Xizang | collected 2019
ATAATAAATTTTTAGGCGAAATGCAAATCCGTTAACTTTCGTTAACACGAAAATCGCGTGTCGTTTTTTGCTCTTATTTTTAGAGAAAATGGGGTAATTTTGCCCTACAACGACCTTCGCAAAACGCTTATTTCACTCCCAGCGTTTCGCCCATCAAATGATCATCCTTAAGAATCTTTACAGCCTCCAGACTCACAACATCTTTCATCATTTTTATCCCCACGGCTTGCGAATCGCCGTAAAAACATTGTGAAATGAGGAATTCAAGGAAGTTGCAAATCTGCAGCTTATGGCGGTCCATTTCAGCCTCAAGGTTGGGGGTCAACTTTTGGCGAAGCGCTTCAAATTCCGCCACGACCTCGGCATGCTCTTCACGCACTGCCTCCAAAAGGTTGTCGAACACGCGCAATGATTGAGGCTGGTACTTGAAGGTGGAAGATGCCACAAACTGCTTGTAAGCCACAAACATAGAATCGGTAAGCGCAAAATCCGCCATCGCTGGCGCGGCGTGGGTGTTGCAGTACAAAGCTGCAAAATCCTCCGTCACGGGGGAACTCAAAAGCGCATAGCTGAATGATGAAATTGTGTCCGCCAAAACAATGCTGTCGGGCATCACGCCTCCCCCATCCTTCACAGGGCGTCCTGCCACCGTGTAGAAAGTCTTTGCCAGACTGTCGGGCAAATGGCGGGGCCATCCATCCTCATTACGGTTCTTGAAATCGTAAGCCTGAATGCAGCGGCCACTGGGAATGTAATATCTGCTGCTCGTATATTTTAAGATACCTCCATAGGGCAAGTCCAACGACTGCTGCACAAGCCCCTTACCATAGGTGCGCGAGCCCACAACGACAGCTCGGTCGTAATCCTGAAGCGCGCCCGCCATGATTTCCGAGGCTGAAGCACTTCCGTTGTTGACCATTACTACCAAGGGGATTTGCGTGTCTAAAGGTTCGTCCTCGGTGGCGAAACTTTCCTCAAACTCAGCAATCTTACCCTTTGTTGTCACCACCTTCGTACCGTTGGGCATGAAGAATCCCACCATGTTGACAGCTTCCGAAACGAGTCCTCCGGGATTATCGCGCAAGTCGATTAACAAGCGCTTCATCCCCTGCTGCTTAAGCGCCACGAACGCACGGCGGAAGTCGCGTGCCGTGTTCTCCATGAACGAGGTCACAACGATGACACCCACCTCATCATCCATCATGCCCGAATAAAGCACATTCGACCTCTCGATCACACGACGCGTAAGCGTAAGCGTGATAGGTTCGTCCACCCCCGGGCGCTGCACCGTCAACTTAAAACTGGTCCCCGCATCACCACGCAACTTCGACGTCACGCGCGAAGAATAGTCACTGGGCTTCTCACCCTCCCCACGCTTAAGGTCCTCGCCATCCACCGCAAGAATCACGTCACCACTGCGCACTCCTGCCTCGGCAGCAGGCATCCCAGGGTAGGGATTGCTGAAGTAGCAACGATTCTTGTCGCTGTGAAAATTGATGGGCGAACCAATGCCGGCATATGTCCCAGATTTTGATTCTAAAAACTCTTCGCTATCCTCCTCCGGAATATACTGCGTGTAGGGGTCAAGATTGTAGAGCATGTATTGAAGTCCCCCATCTACGACCTTCTTAATATCAAGGGTGTCCACGTAATAGACATCCAAATTTGCCAACACCTTATTTAGAATGTGCAACTGACGCGCAAACTTCATATTTTGTTCAGTAGGCGTAGTTTGTGCACTCGCAACAAGCGTGGAGAGAACAAGGAAAAGAAATGTCAGAATTCTCATAAAAATCACAGGTATTAAGTGATAAATGCAGGACACAAAATCCCGTTTTCTAAAAAATATACAAATTTTTCATGCAAAGATATTGTTTATTTCGAAAATAAGCAGTACTTTTGCAACGCAATTAGCGAAAAGCCCTATCAAACTGCTTCAGTAGCTCAGTTGGTTAGAGCACCTGACTGTTAATCAGGGGGTCGTTGGTTCAAGCCCATCCTGAAGCGCAAAAGCGGGAATGTCAATTTGACACTCCCGCTTTTTTATTTGTTTTTCAGTTATTGCCAACATCTTCCTTATACCCCTTCAACAGGGAGATGGTTTTGCGAATTTCATACTTCTTACCATCAGCTCCTTGGGCATCAATTTTCAGGAAATAAGCACCATCGGGAGCATAACTTCCGCCGATGCGGCCATCCCATCCACCTTCAAGGTCGCTCCACTCATACACCTTCTTTCCCCAACGGGTAAAGACGGTGGCATGAAAGGAGATGATGCTGCGATACCCCTCCTTGACCTTCAACACGTCGTTCATGCCGTCACCATTAGGCGAAAAGGCATTGGGGACTTCCAATTTTGACTCCGTAATCGTTACCGAGAAGGGGGTGTCCATCTCGAAATCAAGCGTGTCCGCGCCTTGAATAAAAGTAGTTTGAAGTTCAATAACATAAGTGCCCGTTTGCAGGAACTCATATTCTATATTCTCGTCATGGCGCTTGATGAAAGGCTCCGTTTCGCCCACACGCGTCATGGTCCACACAAAGACGGGCTGGTAATCACCCACATCTTTGGCGTTTGCGCGGAAAAAGGCCTTCAGGGGGGCATCACCATCATATTCCGTGACCTCTTCCTCCACACCATCTTCGTTAATGATGTGCATAGAGGGCGCCACGGAAGGATAGGTTTGCGCAAAAAGTAGGCAAGGTAAGAGGGAGAAGAGGAGGGTTAGGAATTTCATATTCTGGAGCAGGGAGTTTCGAGGATAACGATTCGGAGGCGTGCCATCAGGAGTGTGACGCTGCAACGTTCACCTTTCGGCAAGCTATCAAGCAGTGGGACTCATCAGCAAGCGTGGTAGCAAACAAGTAAACATCTCCCCCTTCGCGGAGCTTCAAGCGCTTGCGAAGGTCAGCCACAGTGGCTGGAAAATTGCGCACAGTGAGATTGGCCTGGGGCGTGTCAGCACAGAAGGCTTTGAGTTCACGTTTACCAAATCCACACGTGCGCTCAATAATAAAGGAGCGCCCGGGGAAGTCGGCATGAAGGGTGTCTGAAGTATAAAGATGGCTGTTCGGATGAAGCTTCTTTACATCAAAGCTCACCGCCACCTGCTTAAAGGCTCCCGCCTTCATCACCGCCGCCGAAGGTTCGTAGAGGTAGGTTCCAAGAGTGGAGGTGTAGGAGGGCGTAGCACTGGCTTCTTCGGCTACGGTGAAGGAAAAGCGTTGGGCGTCGTCCGCACAATATATAACGGCAGGGGCGTGCGAATTATTGTAACCGGACTGCAACACCAAGAGCAAGTCTTTACATTCTCCGCGCTCTGCAAAAACATGCACCTCACGCACACACTCAAGCGCTTGCAAGGCTTGGTGAAGGTCGAGCATCGTGGAGAGTTTCAGAATGCAAACCTTTGATTTCTCCAACAGCAAAGGCAAGAGTTCAATGACATTAGGCTCGCAATCTTCAAGCAACACCGTTTTTCGGCCTGCGGCATCACGACGGGCGGGGTCAAGGAAGAGCAAATCTACGGGCTGCATTTGGCGCAGATACTCCACACCATCTGCGTGGTGTACCAACGCGTGATGCAATCCCAGCAAGGGGAAATTATTTATTGCCAAACGACACAATTCTTCTTGACGCTCCACGTAAGCAGCACGCTTAAAGTGGCGCGCCACAAAGGAGAAATCCACTCCGAGCCCACCTGTTAAGTCAGCCATAGTCTCTGCGCCATTAGGAAACAGGCGACTGACGAGTTCCGCCTTATACCGCGCTGCCGCCTCTCCCGAACATTGTTCCAGCGCCAAGCGATGCGGGTAATGCAACGCATCCACCGCAGCCCACGAAGGCACCTTCACAGAAAGGCGTTGCCACCCCTCCACTTGGCGAAGCAGAAAGGCCGCATCAGGGTTGCCCGACAGCCGCAGAGCAAGCCGCGAAATATTTTCAGTGCGTAGCGCTTTAATATCCATTTTCTGGGCAAAGATAGTGAAAGGCGAGAGAAGAATAAAGCAAGCTTGCTTGTTTTTTCTTCCGAGCCGCATCCTACAGATTATAAAAAGTTTTCTACAAAATGTGAAAGCAAAACAAATTACGGGATACTAATTAAAGTTTTTATACGTTTATTTCTTTAGATAGTTATATCTTTTAGTATATTTGCAAAAGTTTGGGGTAAAGTGGGACTACGCCACGCCCTATGCATTTCATTAAAAATATACGCCTCAAGGCGAAAAAAAGATAACAACCATGCACAGAATTTTGCTCACCTTCATTTTTTTCTTAACCGGATTATTGCTCTTCGCTCAGTCAACCATGACAGAGGCGCAGATTAAGGAATTTGTGATTGCTGAATATCAGAAGGGAACTTCTGAACAAGAGATTGTATCCCAACTTTTGAAGAAAGGTGCTACCGTTCAGCAAATTAAGGATGTAAGAAAAAAACTGGAGCAACAGAAAAAGAAGGAAGCTAAGGACGCTGGCAAGGATCAAGGAAGTCAGAGTTTGAGAATGCGCACGCATACTACGGACACGAAGGTTGCGCCCAAGTCGGGCTCTAAAAAGGATAGACTGAAGCCCGTTGATGATAGTTGGAACTTCGCAACCGACTCTTTGGAATGGGACTTTGAAATGGAACCGCTCGAAGAGGAAGACTCCATTCAGATTTTCGGTAGAAACATCTTTGCTAACAAGGATTTGAGCTTTGAGGCGGAAATTAACATCGCCACTCCTGCCGACTACGTTATTGGCGTGGGCGACATGGTGATTATTGACATTTGGGGGGCTTCGCAAAACACGATTAGTGACACGGTTTCCCCCGAAGGCGAAATTGTTATTGAAGGCGTAGGTCCCATCGTCGTAAGCGGCATTACTGTGGAAGAGGCCAACACGCGATTGGCAAACGTTTTAGGACAGTACTTCAAGAATTCTCAAATCAAGCTTTCTATAGGGCAAACCAAGTCTATCACGGTAAACGTTATGGGCGAAGTTGAAAATCCCGGCACCTACACACTGTCGGCATTCTCAACCGTGTTCCATGCACTTTATCAGGCTGGAGGAACAACGCTTATCGGTACGTTGCGTGACATTAAAGTGTTCCGCCAGAATAAGTTGATTACAACAGTCGCTATCTACGACTACATCTTAAACGGTAAACTCACTGGGAATGTCAGACTGCAAAGCGAAGACGTCATCATCGTGGGTCCCTACACCACATTGGTGCAAGCTGAGGGAATGGTGAAGCGCCCTATGTATTACGAAATGAAGGCTGAAGAAACCGCCGAGAACCTCCTTAATTATGCAGGTGGATTTACAGACAAGGCCTTCACCAGTAGTTTGCGTATTACCCGCAAAGAAAATGGAAAGTTTTCCGTGTACACTCTTGACGAAGCACTGCGCGCCACATTCCAACTCAAGAATGGTGACCAACTTACCGTGGACAGTGTGTTGAACCGCTACAACAACATGGCTGAAATCAGAGGAGCTATCAAGCAACCGGGTAAATATCAAATGGATGGCTCTATCCGCACGTTGAAGCAACTTATTGAAGCAGCCGGAGGACTCACCGAAGACGCCCTTATGGGTAGAGCCTTACTCCACCGCCGTAAGCAGGACAGAAGTATTGAGGTGGTAGCCATCAACTTGGACAAACTCTTGAACGGAGGTATGGCGGATATTGCCCTTGAAAACGAAGATGAACTTTACATCCATTCACGAGCAGCAGAATTGGCGGAGTACGAACTCTCCATCTATGGCGAAGTGGTAAATCCTGGATTTTATGATTATGCCGACAACATGTCCGTAGAGGACCTTATCATTACCGCAGGCGGACTTTTGGATGCAGCTTCACTCACACGTATTGACGTAGCGCGGCGCATTCGCAATAATGATAACGATGAGTTAACAGAAATCATCTCTGAAACCTTCTCCTTTGCCATTCATGAAGGTTTAATCGTTGAGGGAGACCCCAATTTTACGTTACAACCATTTGACGAAGTGTATGTGCGCCGTGCCCCCAACTATATTGAGCAGAAACACATCCTAATCAATGGTGAAGCCACTTTCCCTGGCACCTATACCATCACTAAACGCAACTATCGATTGAGCGACCTTATCAAGGCGGCAGGCGGATTGACTGGGGCTGCCTATATTGAAGGGGCGCGCTTGGAACGCAGACTCACCGATGATGAGTTGGTTCAGCAGAAGGACGTGCTGAAGTCGCAGAATGATAGTATTGATGTAGATAAATTAGAGGCTGAACTGAAGTTAACTAAATATGTGGGTATTAACTTGAAAGAAGCGATTGCTAATCCTGGAAATAACCGATATGACTTGGTGTTGCAAGATGGGGATATCTTAAACATTCCTCAAATCAATAACACGATTACAATTCAAGGAGAAGTGCTTTACCCCAACACTGTTGTTTATCAGGACAATCAGAAGTTAAAGTACTACATCAAGCAAGCGGGTGGTTACACTGAAAAGGCGAGAAAGAATAAGGTTTATGCCGTAAATCTTGACGGTACGGTGAGCATCATCAAGAAAGCGAAGGACATCAAGCCTGGTGCACAAATCATTGTGCCAGAAAAGGAACCTCGTGAGAAGTTGAACTTCACGCAGTATCTCAGCATCTTTACAACCATAGCCATGATGGGAAGTGTAATAGCAACACTGCTCAAGTAACACACCTCCCCCCCTCATACTTAATCATCAGAACCTCAATAATCATGATTATAGAAGATTATCTTTATCCACTATGTTCGCTTATTTGCAGCGCCATCGCCACAGCCATTATGATGCCCTGGCTTTTGGAACTCTGCAAAAAGAGAGGCTTGTACGACATGCCCAACGAACGCAAAGTGCATGCCAACAAGATCCCCCGATTGGGAGGTGTGCTTTTCGCACCTGCCAGGATGATAGGTATGAGCGTTACGCTCGGAATTATGATAGTAACAGGAACACACACTCCCCCAGGATTAAAATTATCAGCAATGGTGATTTTTACGGGCATGTTCCTTATCTATTGCGTGGGTGTAGTGGACGACATCTTGGGGCTTGACGCAAAGTTTAAGTTCATCGTGCAGTTTATAACTGCCCTGTTCATGCCCCTTTGCGGACTTTACATCAACGACCTCTATGGCTTTATGGGTATTCACGAAATCCCCATGTGGATAGGCTACCCCTTGAGTATTTTCATTACCCTACTTATAGTTAACGCCATCAACCTCATTGACGGCATCGACGGATTAGCTTCAGGATTGGGGCTCATTTCGTTAAGCGTAATGCTCGTGGGATTTTTGGAACTGCAAGTTGTGTCCTACACCATCTTTGCCGCAGGTTTAATCGGAACAGTTTTTGCTTTCTTCTGCTTCAACATGTTTGGCAAGGAAGAGCGCAACACGAAAACCTTTATGGGAGACACGGGAAGCCTCATCATCGGGTATGCCTTAACTTTCTTGGTGTTTAAATACGCAATGAACAATCCCAACGTGTTGCCCTACCGTGCAAGCGCCCTACTCGTAGCATACACCGTCCTTATCGTTCCAACCTTCGACCTTATTCGCGTAGCGTTGTCACGCTTGAGAAACGGCGTTCCCATCTTCCACGCAGACAAGACTCACCTACACCATAAATTCATGGCGGCGGGCTACTCCATGCGAGCTACCCTTTACTGGATATTGGGCATGCAACTCGCGTACTGCGCGACGAATGTTGTCCTGTATAAATTAGGCGTTTCAACAACGGTAATTATCTTCAGCAACGTCGCAGTTTTCTGCGTGATAAACATTCTCCTGAACAAGAAGATTAAGACACTACAGAAGTCTTAACGAAACAAGTATCACATATTATATAATATATTAATGTGGGTGTGTCAATGGTCTTGGCACACCCACATTCACTTGATACAGACGATTTATCAATCGTTTTCGAAAAATATCGTATATTTGCAACAGATATACCTATTCGATCATTCACTAATACATTATTTTTTACATGAGAAAACATTCACTCTTTCTAACAATTGGGTTAACGCTCTTTGCTACCTTATCAGCATGGGCGGCAGTACCCTTTAAGGTAACCACCATCGTTGATGGTAATTTCGCCGGTGACACGCAGTGGTACACCATGCAGATCGGCAGTTCCAAGAGCGTCATTTCAGACAATGGAGAGGCCGATCACATTGCCCTTCAGAGTAGTGTGATTTCCCTTGAAGACGCCAACCTTTGGTGCTTCGTAGGTAACGACACCGATGGTTACAAGATTTACAACAAGCAGGCTGGTCCAACAAAGTGCCTGTCCTCTTCTACAGATATGAATGCCCTCGCGGGTTACGGAGGCACAGGTGGTTCCACCTATCCCGTCATGAAGGAAGCGCTTCCTGAAGGTTGGTCAAACCTTTGGGATTTCAGTGCGTCGGACAAAATTGCTGACGTCAACGGCTTTTTTATCAAGATTCACGGCACCGACTACGCTGTAAATAATTTTGGAGGAATTGGCAAACTTGCCTTCTGGGCTGAAGGTCAAGATGCGGGTTCTACAGTCATTATCAGCATGGTGGAAAGCATTGCAAACATTAAGGAAGGTTGCGGTAGCTTCACTGCAAGCAACGCTAATGGCACGTGGCATTCACGTTGGGAAAGCACAGAAGTTCCTGGCTTAACCCTTTCCGCAAATGCCAACAACATGCAGTATGCCAACGGCAACATTGCTGGTTATTCAGGCACCTCGGGTTCTTGCACTTACACCCTCACCGCACCTGAAGGTTACATCATCAGTGCTTACAGCTTTGACTTTGTTAACACAGGCACGGACGCTTATGAGCTCACCCTCACTGCAGGCGGAACGACCTACAAGTCAAGCGCTACACAGCAGCACGTAGCAGTGGCTGACCTTGAAGAGCGCACGGTTAGTTTTGTACAAAGCGGTGCAAACAAGGGATTGACATTCAGCAACTTCACAGTTACCATTACGCGTTCGATAGTGGAACCCGAACCTCAGTATGAAGTGTTTACCACCACAACGACCTCTGTTCCCTACCGTATTCCTGCCATAACAAAGGCATACAATGGTGATTTGATTGCCGTAGCTGACTATCGTCACAGTGGTGCCGACATCGGTATGGCTACCAATGGTCGTATCGATATCCACGCTCGTATCAGTAAGGATAATGGTAAGACATGGGGCGATATCTTCCCCATCGTTGAAGGTTTAGGAGAAAATGCCCCCGACCTCACCTCTATGTATGTTGCATTTGGCGACCCCTGCTTGGTAGCCGACAAAGAAAGCAGCAAGGTGATGCTGTTGACCTGCTCGGGTAATGTAAGTTTCCCCAACGGTCAGCGCAATAACCACCAGGGTATAGCTCGCTTCTATTCAGAAGACAATGGCCAGACATGGAGCGAACCCATCGACATTTCAGAAGCGATCTACGAACAGTTTGACAAGCGTGTCAACGGAGGCATCCGCTGTATGTTTATCGGTTCGGGTAAGATCTCTCAAAGTTCTACAGTCAAGGTAGGCGACTACTATCGCCTTTACTGTGCCCCCCTCGTGAAGTTGGCCGATGGTTCAAACGTCAACTTCGTACTCTACTCTGACGACTTCGGCGGCACTTGGAAGGTGCTCGGTGGCGTTGACGTATCGCCCATCCCCAGCGGTGGTGACGAACCTAAAGCTGACGAACTCCCCGATGGTAGCGTCATCATTAGCTCGCGCACTTCTGGTGGCCGTATCTACAACATCTACAACTTCACCAGCACCGCAACAGGTGAAGGTAGTTGGGGCACTTCCGTGTGGTCGAATAGTGATAACAACGGTACTGTGGCGGTGAGCAACTCTACAAATGGTGAAATCATGATCGTTCCCGTGGTGCGCAATGCTGACAGCAAGAAGATGTTCTTGATGCTCCAGTCAGTGCCCTTCGGTTCGGGCCGCGCAAACGTAGGTATCTACTATAAGGAACTCGAAAGTCTTGCCGATTTCGCGACTCCCGATAGCATTGCCAAGAATTGGGACGGCCGCCATCAGTCAAGTTATATATTCTCGGCTTACTCTACCATGTGCATGCAAGCCGACAACACGATTGGTTTCATCTATGAAGAAGAAACTCACTGCAACACTTCACGCGGTGGCTACACGATTGTTTATAAAAACTACAGCATCGACTACCTCACCGACTCACTCTACACCTTCTGTGCTGATGTAGATCGTGACGCATTTGTAGCCAGCAATATTGACGTGAAGGCTGCAGCTGTTCTCAGCAACGTAGGTCCTTACGTCGGCAACTACCTTGAAACAGCAAGTGAAGCCCTTAATGGTGCGCTCGAAGCCTACAAGGCTGCTCCCAGCAAGCAGGGTTACGAAGCCCTCAATGCTGCTATCGCCAAAGCACCCCGCGTTGAGGTAGAAGCAGGCAAGTGGTACACCCTCCGCAACTTCGGTCGCTCAAACGGTACGCTCTACATGACTCCCGAGGATAGCCGCTTCACCGTTGCTACGGGCGATGCCTCGGATGCCGACCAGTTGTTTAGCTTCACCGCTACGGATACCGAAGGGGTGTACAACCTCTATAACGGTAACTACGGTCTGTACCTCGGCAAACTTGGTGCGAACGAAACACACCCTGCCGTACACGAAACTCCCGAAGATGCGGGTCGCTATACCGTAATTGCAAGTGCTTCAGGTCTTTCAGGAATTGCGTGTCAGAACAAGACGGGCGGTCATGCAGGTATTCACCTCGCAGGCGACGATGTGCGCCTCGTGCCTTGGACCACTAATGCTGAAGCTTCACTTTGGTACATCCAACCCGTTGAAGCCTTCAACGTCACCATCCCCGAAGCGGGTTACGCCACAATGTGCGTGCCCTTCGCCGTTAGCCTCCCCGAAGGCGTAAAGGCTTATGCTGCCATTGATACTGAAGTGGTGGATGGCGTAGAATGCCTTGTTATTGAAGCGATTGAAGGCGCCGTTCCTGCTCAACAACCTGTAATCCTTAACGCCGCAGCAGGCAATTACACACTTGGCATCACTACCGACAATGCGCCCATGATGACCACAGCACTCACTGGCGTGCTCAAGGCTGCAAGCGCAAGCAACAGTAATGCGAAGATTTACACACTCAATGGTGATAAGTTCGTGAAGGCTACAGGTTCAAGCGTGGCTTTGACGGCTAACTCTGCCTACCTTGTTTCTGAAAGCAGCGCTACAGAACTTCCCCTTTCTGTTATCGCCAACTCTACAGGTATCGAGGGCGCTACAACTATCGACAATGCTGCCGACGCTCTCTACGATCTCAACGGCAAACTCGTGAAGAACCCCACTACGGGTATCTACATCACAGGTAAGGGTAAGAAGGTGTTTATCACACGTTAAAGCCCCCCGCCACATACATCTATTCATTCGCATCAGCGGACTACCCCCATGGCGTAGTTCGCTGATGTTGCATATAAATAGTCACCCCTATTTTTTACCCAATGCTCCATGATAAGTATCCGCACCCTTAATTTTGCTATCTCCACATCAAATTTCTACCACTATTGCTTGCAT
>JAEIGA010015670.1_pt1 | contig 11539 bp, 9 predicted proteins | sample 9270691 | NCBI WGS metagenome assembly JAEIGA01 (sample SAMN17057246, study PRJNA624740) | gut metagenome | biome: biome; isolation source: fecal sample | host: Bos grunniens | place: China: Xizang | collected 2019
CGTTACTTCGGCGGACTTTCCCGTAATTGTCTGCGGTTTGCTCCCTTCCGTATTGATAAGCAACAGCTGACAAGCGTTCACGGCGAGGACGAAAACGTAGATCTGAACACCCTCCCTGCCGCCGTGGACTTCTACCGCCGCGTGATCTCTCGGTGGTAAGCAAAAAATCAAGAACAAACGCCCGGGATGCCGATCTCGGGCGTTTGTTTGCAAAAAAAAGAAATTTCTCTCCCCTACTTGACAAACAGCACACTCTGTGCTATAATGCTCGCGAGTGTGGCACAGTGTGCCCTCTCCCCCCTTTTTTGCTGCAGGGTTCTCCCCCCCCCAACGGAAGCCACCATTTCCGTGAATCCTGCAGCCCCTCTTAAAATTTTCGGAGCGTAACCCGCTCCAAAAAAATATTCAGCACACAGTGTGCTGAAAGCAGAAAGGACTCGTTTCCCTATGATCAAACTCGTTTTGGATTCCTCCGCCGACCTGACGGCAATGGAGGGAATTCCCTTTTCCTTCGCTCCCTTGAAGATCGTTACCCAAGAGGAGCAATTCATTGATGACGCCGATCTGGACGTGGAAGCCATGGCAGAGCATCTCTACAATTACCGCGGCAGATCCACCACCTCCTGTCCCAATCCCGAGGATTGGCTGGCAGCCTTCGGAGACGGCGAGGAGATCTTGTGCATCACCATCACCAGCGGGATTTCCGGCACCTATAACTCCGCCCGCATTGCCAAGCAGCAGTACGAGGAGGCCTTCCCCCACCGCAAGGTGGAGCTGGTGGATTCTCTTTCCGCAGGGCCGGAGATCGCCTTGATGGCAGAGAAAGCGCGGGAATGGATTTTGGAGGGGCGCACCCTGGAGCAGATTGCCTCTGCTCTGAAATCCTATCGCACCGAGCTGTTGTTTGCGCTGGAATCCCTGCAAAACTTTGCCAACAACGGCAGAGTCAGCAAGCTGGCGGCGAAAACCGCAGGCGTGCTGGGCATCCGTGCCGTGGGGAGAGCCAGCGATCACGGCACGCTGGAGCTTTTGGAGAAGGTACGGGGCGAAAGCCGTACCCTCAGCACGCTGATCAAGCTTCTTGGGGAAAAAGGCTACCGCGGCGGCAAGGCGCGGATCACCCATTGCGGAAACCCTTCCGCGGCGGAGCAGCTGGCCATGCTGATCAAGGAGCATTTCAAGGGTGCCGCCGTCACGGTTTCCGATTGCAGAGGGCTTTGCGCCTATTACGCAGAGAGGGGCGGTATGCTCCTGGGGTTTGAAGCATGAAGAACCATCAGTTACATCCCCGCTTGCAGTTCACCACCGTCCGCGAGGTCTTGGAGTGGGCAAGGGAAACCCACAAAGACAAAATCGCCTATTCTTACAGAGAAAAGGCGAGCAGTCAAGAGATCTTAAAGGTATCCTTTGAGAAACTGCATCGGGATGCCACCGCGCTGGCCTCCGCGTTGACCGCCATGGGGGTGCAAGGCAAGCATTGTGCCGTGGTGGGTAAGCTTTCCTACCATTGGGCATTGGTGTATTTTGCAGTTCTGTCCGCAGGGGGCGTGCTGATGCCTCTGGATAAGGACTGGAAAACCGAGGATCTTGCCCACACCGCAGGAGAAGGGGAAGCAAAATTCCTCTTCTGTGACAGCGAAAGCAAGGAAGCGGCAGAGGCTATTTCCGCCCGTGCAGGCTTGGAGCGTTCTCCCGTTTGGATGAATGCCTGCGGCGAGGGCTCTTTGGAGGAGCTTCTTTCCTATGGAAATGCCAATCCCAAGGCTCTTCCCGCCGTTGACCCCGCCAATCCCGCCCTTTTGGTCTACACCTCCGGCACCACCGGTGCAGGAAAGGGTGTGCTTCTGACCCAGGAAGCCATCATCAGCAACATCACCGCCGCTCTGCCCTATATTGATTATTCCGAGAAAACGGTGGGCGTTCTGCCGCCCCACCACACCTACGGCTCCACGGTGATGTTCTTGGGGCATACCATCATCGGCTCTGAGGTATACATCTCCGCAGGCCTGCGGCATATTCAACGAGAGCTGAAGGAACAAAAGCCCGGGCATTTGGTTTTGGTGCCCTTGTATCTCGAGACCTTCTACCGCAAGATCTTGGCCAACGTCAAGGAGCAGAAGAAGGAAAAGCTCCTCTTCTCCATGATCAAGGTAAGCAACGCTCTGCGGAAGACCGGCATCGACCTGCGGAAAAAGCTGTTCGCCTCAGTGCGGGAGGCCTTTGGCGGGGAGATCAAAACGGTGATCTCCGGGGGCGCCCCCATCAACCGCGACATTCTGGCCTTTTTTGAAGCCATCGGCATCTCCACCCTGAACGGCTACGGCATTACGGAGTGCGCACCGCTGATCGCAGTCAACCGCTCCCGCTGTATAGTGCCCGACAGCGTGGGCCACGTCATCGACGTGGACACCGTGAAGATCCAGGATCCCGATGCCAACGGTGAGGGAGAGATTCTGGTCAAAGGCCCCAACGTGATGCTGGGCTACTACAAAAATCCCGCCGCCACGGCGGAAGCCATTGACAGCGAGGGCTATTTCCACACCGGAGATTACGGCAGGCTTGACGAAAACGGCATTCTGTTCATCACCGGGCGGAAAAAGAACCTGATCATCCTCTCCAACGGCAAGAACGTGTACCCCGAGGAGATGGAAAACGACCTCATCGCCCTGCCCGGCGTGCTGGAGGTTGTGGTCTACCAGGGCAAGAGCAAGCGGGGCGAGGCCCACGATGCCATCGTGGCGGAGATCTACCCCGACCCGGAATACTGCAAGAAGAATGGCGTGGAGGATCCCACCGCCTTCCTGAAAGCCCACGTGGATGCCTACAACCGTACCGCCACCTCTTACAAGCGTATCGCCAAGCTGAAGGTTCGCCACACCGAGTTCCCCAAGAACACCCTGCGGAAGATCAAACGGTTTGAGCTGGATACCACTATTGATTGATTTCTCCTTTTCTTGTGTAATATATTTGCAAAACAAAAAGCACCGCGGTTTTTCATGTTTTCCGCGGTGCTTTTTGATTGAACTTTCCAAAACGGTAGGCACAATTTCCATTTATCAGCTCTTGACAAAGCCCGATACATGAAGTACAATATATAAAGAATATAGCAAGGAGAGTATTTCCATGAAAAAGCTATGTCTGCTTTTAGCGATTTCTACGTTGTTCCTTTGGGGTTGCAGATCAGAGGACTCTGCTCTCACATCCGAATCGTTTGCACCGGAGGCTTTCACCCCCGAGGTCAGCGAGATGTATGCGGAAATGGCGGCTTACCGCCCCACCATAGCGGTATTCCAATGCAAAGGCGGGAAGATGACGGAAAAGTTGGGAGATCAGATCGCCAAGGAAGCCTGCCAAGCCTTGGGCATCGATCCTTCCTGCGTAGCCAAAGTGGAAAAAGTTTACAGAAGCCGCGATAATTGCTACTCTGTCAGCGATACCTCCGTGGCTATCAAGCTGAAGGATCCCGACCTGATGCCCGCGTTGCTGGAGTATCTTTATCACCGCGCGGATTACGGAAAGATCAAGCTGATGGATCTGTCCCTGGACGAGGATCTGATGACCGAGGAAGAAAAGAAAGCCTACCTTTTCGCCCAAGTAGCAACGGAACCTCACGAGGAAGGCGTTATTCTTCTCCGTACCGCGGACGAAAAAAGCACTTCCGTGGATACCATGCTGGCGCTGGTCTGCAAGTTCCACGAGAATTTCGGTGTTCCCGCCGAAACGGTAGCCTCCGCCCACGAAAACGCCCAAACCACCACCGGAAAATGGGGAGACGGCATCCGATACATGGAGAGAACCGCATATTTCGACCTGGATTACACCAAGAATAAAGACGGAAGCATCTACGTCTTGAATTTGATCATCCGCACAGAGGAAGCCAACCTGGCAGAAGGGATCTGGTATCTCCGCGGACTGGAAGAGGTCACCGCCGCCGGTATGAACGGCTACACAATACTGCAATAACCATCAAAGAACCGCAGACTCCCGAAAAAGGGATTCTGCGGTTCTTCGTTACGAGACAACTTCTTTCCCGTTTCTGGCTTCCAGAAGCTTGGCTTCCTGCTGCAAGTACAGAATTTCCGTGGCGAAGGCAAGCTTGGTCACCACGTTTTCCTTTTTGGGGTAGCAATAGAAGGAATCGTTCTCCGTGGAAATATCCACGCAATCGAAGGGCTTAATGTAGCAGTAATCGTACTCGATGTGCAGGCTGTTGGTCTGGATGGGGGTGCGTTGGATGCGGTATTCCGCGCCGTTGTACTCTCCCGTCAGCACAAAGCCCTCTCCCGGGCGGTGGGTCAGCTTGCCCTTCCCCAGGGTCTCAAACTTCCAGCATCTGGGCAGGGAGTACACCTCCACCTCGTCCTCAAAGGAATAGGTGCCGGAAAGGATCTGCTCCTCCACCTGCTTCCGCTCCCAAGCGAACCAATCGGGAACATGGGAAAACTCCGTCTCCCCTTCATTGGCGGAAAGAGAGCCGTCCTCGTTCAGCGTCCAGCGCTTGCCACAATGCTTGCAGAAGAGCTCCGCGCCCTTGGAATCCATTTGAGATTCCGTCTGGCAATGGGGGCATTGGTAAAGCACCTTGTGCAAGCCTTCTGCGCGGAAGGGCTCGGTGATGAGGATGCCGTTTTCTTTCTGATACTTGTATTCGTTGTACTGCAACCCCTCGCGGATAGCGGCGGTGATGGCCTCGGGGGTCATCTCCTGCACCTGCTCTGCGGTGAGGAGCTGTGTCATCACGGTGTGCATGGGCACCTTGCGCTTTTTGCGGTAGTTCCAGAAGGGGGTGTGGAGGTAATTGCCGTGGTGAACGATGGTGACCACGGGCACGCCGTTCTGCTTCACCAAGCGGCCGATGGCATCGGGAATGTAAGAGGTCACGCCGCAGGGAGAATACCGCGCCTCGGGATACATACAGAGCACGTCGCCCCGCTTGGTCACCTTGCGGATGGAGCGCACCAAATGGAGATCCATGGTAAATTTGCGGGTACAAATCGCACCGATGAGCTCCAGCAGGAAGGGACGGCGGTAAAATCCGTCGATGCTCACCACGTTGTGCAGACGGTGGGGATAGGTCGCCTTGGCCGCCAGCTCAAAATCGATGAAATACATGTGGTTGGAAAGGAGAATGTAAGGCGGTTTGAGCCCCTCAACGTTCACCTTTTCAATGCGATGGGGCTTTCCGATCAGCAGAATGCCGGAAAGGAAGCGGATCAGCCAGGTCAAAAACCAAGGCTGGCGAATGGGATACTTAGGCTTGTACTTTTTCTTGTTTTTGTAGTTGACTTCGATATTCATGCAAGTCTCCGATCCGTAAAAATCGCTTTATTATACCAAAAGTTATCCCAAAAATCAACAAAAAACGAAAAATTTTTGAATAAAATCGGTTGCAAAAAGGGTGGTAAGGTGATAAAATAAAAGAAGAAGGTATTTTTTCACAGCGAGGTTTTCTATGACAGCCCTTTGGATCGCCCTTGGCATCATCATTTTTCTGCTTTTAGCGATACTCATCACCGCTTACGTTTGCTTCTTCCGTATTTTTTACTATCCCCCGAGACGGCGCAAGGGCGGCAGTCTCAAATCCCTCCCCTACGGCGATATTTTTGCCCCCTACAAGGAGGAGATGGCGGATTGGATCCAAAGAGCGGGCGAGCTTCCCTGCAAGGAGGTCTCCGTCACCTCCTTCGACGGGCTGACCCTGCGGGGACGGTATTTTGAATACGCCCCCGGCGCACCCATCGAGCTGTTGATGCACGGCTATAAGGGGAACTCGGTGCGGGATCTCAGCGGCGGGATCTTCCGTTGCTTTGCCTTGGGGCGGAACGCTTTGCTGGTGGATCACCGCAGTGCGGGGAACAGCGAAGGCAACGTGATCACCTTCGGCGTTAACGAAAGCAGAGATTGTCAGACCTGGGCAAATTTCATTGTTCGGGAGATCGATCCTGGGGCGCGGATTATCCTCACGGGCATCTCCATGGGTGCCGCAACGGTGCTTACCGCCGCAGGCTACGACCTGCCGGGGAACGTGGTGGGCGTGCTGGCGGATTGCGGGTATACCTCCTCGGAGGCTATCATCAAAAAGGTCATTCGGGATATGAAGCTCCCCGCAGACCTGCTCTACCCCTTTGCGCGGTTGGGGGCAAGGCTCTTCGGCGGGTTCGACCCGGATGAACGCTCTGCCGTAAGCTCCATGAAACGGTGTAAGCTCCCCGTGATCTTTATCCACGGCGACGGAGACAATTTTGTTCCCGCAGACATGAGCCGCGAGAATTACGACGCCTGCACCGCAGAAAAACGGCTGGTGATCATCCCCGGCGCGGGACACGGCCTGTGCTTCCCCGCCGATCGGGAGCGCTACCTCAAAGAAGTGCGGGAATTCTTCGAGCCCTATTTGTAAAACAAAAAGAACAGAGCCGATGAAGGTTCTGTTCTTTGTTTTTTGCTGTTTTTTAGTTGGTATAGTTATCGAAATACCCCTGCACCAAGATCACGGGAGTGCCCTTATCGCCGCTGCCGCTGGTGAGGTCGCAGAGAGAGCCGATGAGGTCGGTAAGCTGACGGGGGGTAGTACCCTGGGAAGCCATGTTGCCCACCAGGTCGGACTGCTTAGCACGGATGCTCTCGGAGATGGCCTTCTTCAGCTCCTCACCGGAAAGATCCTTGTAATCGTTATCCGCCAGATACTTCAGCTTCAGCTCGTTGGGAGTACCGATGAGGCCATCGGTAAAGGCGGGAGAAACCACCGGGTCAGCCAGCTCCCAGATCTTACCCTTGGGATCCTTGAAAGCGCCGTCGCCGTAGACCATAACCTCTACGTGCTTGCCGGTTGCCTCCAGAATTTTCGCCTGGATTTCCAGCACAAGGCCGGTGCATTCTCTGGGGAACAGCTTTACGGTGTCCTCGGTGGACTTGTTGGAGCCCAACAGACCGTAACGCTCGTTACAGCCGCTACCCTCAACGGAAGAAACAAGAATATCATCCAAGCCGCAAACCACCTTAGCGCCTGCCGCTTTCAGGATACGCTTGGTACGTGCGCGGGTATGAATATCGCAGGTAAGGATATGATCCGCATAAGGCAGGATGGCCTGGGGACGGTTGGCGAAGATGATCTCCACCTCGGCACCGCTCTCACGAATCAGGTTGCCGTAATACTCCACGTAATCCACGCCGGTGAACTCGTGCTTGTTCACGCCGAACAGCTCACGATACTTCTCCAGAGTCAAAACGTCGGAATAGGGATTCACCCCTGCCTCGTCCAGCTTGTCCAGGCTGACCAGCTCGTTGCCCACCTCGTCGGAGGGGTAGCTGAGCATCAGAACGATCTTCTTTGCGCCCTTGGCGATGCCTCTCAAGCAGATGGCGAAACGGTTACGGGAAAGAATGGGGAACAAGACACCCACGGTTTCTCCGCCCAGCTTTGCGCGAACGTCAGCGGCAATGGCATCTACGTGTGCGTAGTTACCCTGTGCGCGTGCAACCACGGACTCGGTTACAGCAATAACGTCACGGTCGCGAAGGGCAAAGCCTTCACTCTCGGCGGCGGCAAGCACGCTCTCGGAAACGATGGTAGCAAGATCATCTCCCTGACGGATGATGGGGCAACGAATTCCGCGGGAAATCGTGCCAACTCTTCTCTCTTTTTGTTCCATAAAATAGGTTCTTCCCTTCTATAACCCGCAAAAAGCGGGCGGTTGATAACGTTCATAAAATGCCAAATTATCCGCATTTTCCATATCACAGAAATATTATAATCTTTTTTTTGAAAATTTCAATAGGTATCGCACATTTTCTCAAAAAAACTTTCGTTTCTTCTCTCCTCTTGCTATTGTATAAAGTGTATATTTATGCCCTATCATTTCTGTGCAACTCGGGGAAAAATCCATCTTTTCTTGACATTTGTTCCAAAATCAAGTATACTGTCCCCAAGTAAAGAAAGTGAGGAATTCATTTATGAAAAAGACTTTCATTTCCCTGCTGGTTCTGGCATTGCTCGCCCCCACCTTCGCAACCTTAATGCCCATGGCGGCAAGCTATGACCATGAGAACACCTACACCATCAAGGATTTCGACGCCAAGGCCGGCGGCGGCGTTACCTTGTACCCCAACGACACCAACGAGACCCGCGTGATCAGAGCTGAGGATTACGGCTTCCGTTATTCCAAGCTGATGATCTTCAACAAGGACGGTCTCCTCATCGAGGCGGGCGGCGACTTGGTTGCCAACCCCGACGGAACCAACGGTTCCTGCCAGAGCTTTGTGAGCATTCCCGCCGGTGGCTTTATGATTGCATTCCCCTCCGGTACTCAGGGCTTGCAGACCTGCTTCACCACCGCCATGGAAGGCGCTATGCTGTACAACGCTACCATGTCCATTACTTACCCCGTTTACGGTAGCTACAACAAGGATGCAAAGACCCTCTCCATCCGTTACGACGATCCCGAGGCGCCCTCTAAGGATGCTCCCCGCTTCCTGTTCGTGGGTAACTCCACCACCTACTTCAACGGCACCCCCATCAAGTTCAAGGCTATGGCCGCCGCCGCAGGCAAGGAGATCGTGGTAGAATACTGCACCTTTGGCAGTGCGTTCCTTTCCGAGTTTGCTGATGCAGGCCACGAGAGAGGCAAAGCCCTCCGCAACAAGCTGAACACCACCAAGTACGACTACGTTGTTCTGCAGGATGCCGCAAGTGCAGACTACTTTATGTCCAAGGCCGCTTTGGACAAGATCATTCCCTTGATCGAAGCCAACGGCGCCCAGGCAGTGCTGTACATGCGCTATTCCACCGGGGATGAGGGCACACAGCGCCATTACAACAACTATCCCCGTCTGGCCAAGGATTTTGACCTTCCCGTCGCCAACGTAACCGGCGCGTTTAACATCTGCCGCAAGGAATATCCCGATATCAACCTCTTGGCAGAAGATCTGGGCCACCACTCCTGCGAGGGCAGCTACCTCATCGCCGCTACCTGGCTGGAGGCTTACCTGGGCATCAACCCCGTAGGCAACACCTACACCGCAAACCTCCCTGCCGCTACCGTAGCCGCTTTGCAGGATTGCGCAGTCAAGGTTGCCGAGGAAGGTCTTGAGCTTCCCGAAAAGGATACCTCCCTCACCATCGACGGTGAGAAATACGATCTCGTTTCTAAGGATAAGTCCTACTCTGTCGTCGGCAGCATTTATGACGGCAAGTGGACCGACGCGGCAGACAACGGCCTGCCCCTCGGCAAGCGTACTGACGGTAACTTTGCCGCCGCAGGCGACGAAACCTCCATCGGTTGTTGGTCCGATACCACCGGCACTGGCACCACCTCCATCACCATTGATCTGGAGGAAGTCTTCAAACTGAAAGCCTTTAAGGCCGACCTTTGGGGCGGTACCTGGGGCATCCCCAGCCCCGAAGGCTCTTCCGTCTCCATTGACGTCAGCACCGACGGCAAGTCCTTCACCTCCTTGGGCGAAGCAAGCTTTGAGGATCTGGATGCCTCCGGCGAGTGGAAGGGCAAGCTGTTCACCCTGATCCTGGAAGAAGAGGTAGACGCACGCTACGTGAAGTTCACCTACACCCTCACCGACGGCAACAAGAAGTTCTGCTGGTCCTCCGAGGCGGCAGTCTACGGCACCGCTACCGAGCAGCCCTCCACCGGTGACGAAAGCAGCACCGAGGAAAGCAGCGAGGCAGAGACCTCTGAGGAAGAGACCTCCACCGAAGCTTCTGCAGAAAGCACTCCCGCAGAGAGCACCCCTGCAGAAAGCAGCACCGCACCCGCAGAGGACGGCGGCTCCGCTACCCTGTGGATCATTCTCGGTGTGGCAGCAGCTGCCATCGCAGCCGTTGTAGGCGTTCTCTTCGCACGTAAGAAGAAGGCATGACATTAACCTTTCTGGGCGCAAGCCACGGTATTCCCGAGCCCCACAGAAGATGCTCCTGCACTATGGTTACCATTGGAGAACGGATTTACTTCGTGGACATGGGAGTCATGGCAATTTGTGACCTGACTGACCGTGGCCTCCCCGTGGAGGCGGTGAAGGGGATCTTCATCACCCATATGCATGGGGACCACACCAACGGTCTGATCCATTTTGCGGATCTTATCAGCTGGTATTACACCGGCGCGGACCCGGAGATCTTCCTTCCGCTCTTGGAGGGGAAGGAGATCATTGACAGTTGGATCGCCCTTTCCTGCCACGCCACCCGCGATCTGCGTTATAAGCAGGTGGTGGAAGGATCGGTTTTCGACGACGGCTTTTTGAAGGTGACTGCGGTACGGACACAGCACACCAAAAGCTCCTTCTCCTACCGTTTGGAGGCAAAAGGAAAAGCGGTGCTGTTCACCGGAGATCTTCGCAGACCTGACGCGGATTTCCCCATGGGTCTTGCAAAGGATGCAGACCTGATCATCTGCGAGGGCGCACACTTCCCCGCCACGGAGTACTCTCCCTTTCTGGAAGCCGCTTCTCCCAAACGGGTCATCGTCAACCACTACGCGCCTTGGAATATCCCCCATATCATGGAGCTTTCCAAAGCCCTCCCCGACCTGCACATCACCATGGCAACCGACGGGATGGAAGTAGAGCTGTAAAAGCAAAACCGCGATGCTTGCAAAAGCACCGCGGTTTTTTATTCACCATGTACACTCTTCCCAACCGGGAATGCCCAAGATCTCGGAAGCATCCTCGCCGTCACGCAGATATAGATGGCACTCTCCTTCGTGAATCACAGAGGAGAAGAAAACGCTGCCGTCCTCACGATAGAACGTAGGATCCTCCGGATTACAATGTCCCCGCCCGTTAAGCCAGGAGAACAAGGAATCGGAGATGGACAAAAGCACCTCATAAAGCTCAGGGCAAATACGGTAAAATCTGGTATGAGAGCATTGCTTTTCACCGGGTTTCGGGCCGAAATAAACGTACCCACCGGGGATATCCTTTTCCGCAACACAGGCAGGCCGATCTATTTCAAAGGGACTCAATACGTCCTGAAACTGCAAAAAGCCTCTGAAGCAAAACGCTACGTAAGACGAATACCGAAAGCAGATCCCGAGGAATTCCCGAAAATCATCCCCCTTGATGTCGTATTCCACGTCCCCGTTGCCGCCAAGCAACCAATCGGAATCGTAAAAATTGTAGGTTTTCATCTCTGCTTCCTTTCCGCAAACGTTTCTTGTCAATTTCATGCTACCACATTTCCTTCCTTTTGTCAAGAACTATTCGGAGAGCATTTTATGTCACCCTGTTCTCCTTCCTGGGTGACAAGTTGGCGATAGTGCGGCAATCAAGACGTTCCCCCCCGCGAATACAAAATGCCCCGAGCGCAAAGCCCGAGGCACTTTTCCTATTCTTACTTTACTCGATCTTCAAACTGCCGAAGACGCAATCCCCGGTGATGGTCAAGGTCACGGAATTGCCCTCGGCGCGGACGGTACGGTCAGACACCCCGCCAAACACGGTGTTTGCCGCCACCTTTACGTTTACCGTGGGAGGAACCAGAACGGTGGCACCGCCAAAGACGGAGGTCACCTTCAAAACGCAGTTCTTCTCA
>JAEIGA010015671.1_pt1 | contig 11538 bp, 8 predicted proteins | sample 9270691 | NCBI WGS metagenome assembly JAEIGA01 (sample SAMN17057246, study PRJNA624740) | gut metagenome | biome: biome; isolation source: fecal sample | host: Bos grunniens | place: China: Xizang | collected 2019
AATAATCGGTTCTTCGGGAAGCGGTAAAACAACGCTTCTAAGATGCCTTAATTTCTTGGAAACACCGAACGGCGGCAGTATATACGTAAATGGCGAAGAAGTTTTTTCTGCTGACAGCGGAAAAAAACTCAGTGATGCACAGCTGAGAGACAGACGTCTTCATTTCGGACTGGTATTTCAATCGTTTAATTTGTTTCCTCAACATGATGTTCTTAAAAACGTAACGCTTGCTCCGACTTTGTACAGAACGACTGAGCTGAAAAAGAAAAAAGCATCTAAAAGTGAAATAAAAGCAGCTAAGGCTGAAATTATAGAGCAAGGAGAGACTCTTGTTGACATGGTAGGACTTTCAGAAAAACTCCACGAGTATCCGTGCAGACTTTCCGGAGGACAACAGCAACGTGTTGCTATTGCAAGAGCGCTTGCATTAAACCCTGATATTTTGTGTTTTGATGAACCGACATCGGCGCTTGATCCTGAGCTTACGGGAGAAGTTTTGCGAGTGATTCGCTCTCTTAAAGACCAAGGAAGAACAATGGTGGTTGTTACCCATGAAATGGAATTCGCGCGCGGTGTTGCAGATCATGTAATTTATATGGCTGACGGAATAATAGAAGAAGAAGGTACACCTGAAGAAGTTTTCGGCAATCCAAAATCAGAAAAGACAAAGCTGTTCCTTGCAGCAGGATTTAACAAGTAAACTTAAAAAGATAAGGCGGGTTTTAAAAGTGAACGAAGATAAATCAAGAACTCAAGAAAAAGAAAAATTATACGAAGCTATTTTAGCGCTTAAGACAATCGAAGATTGTGATATGTTTTTTGAAGATCTTTGTACAATAAATGAGATTAATGCCATGGCACAAAGGCTTGAGGTGGCAGTTCTTTTAAAGCAGGGAGAAACCTTTAATACGATTGTAGAGAAAACAGGTGCTTCCACTGCAACAATTTCCCGCGTAAATAAGTGTCTCAAATACGGTTCCGGCGGCTATGATATTGTCCTGAATAATAAATAAATCACAAAGCTTATCTTCTGATTTTTTTGATTGTACGAAGGTACAAAATGTGGTATTATATCTTAGTCTCGGATAAAATTTTCGGGATGAGATAATAATATACAAAGTCAGATATTGCAGAAAGGTCGGTATAGATTATGGATTATGTAGAAGCAGCTTCAGCTTTGGGAGAAGCAATAAGAAACAGCGTTGAGTTTCAGGCTTGGCAGAGTGCAGAGCTTGCAATGCTCCAAGATGAGAAAGCACAAACACTTATGAGCGATTTTAAGGATCTTCAAATGAAACTCGTACACGCATCACGTGATGATATGGACAAAGATGAGCTTGAGAAGATTCGTGACGTGCTCATGGACAAGCAAAAAGAACTTAACGAGTACGAAGTAACTAAGAACTATTTTGACGGTAAAAAAGGTTTTGAAACAATGATGCGTACAGTTAATGACATCATTCAACATTTCCTTCAAGGCGACAACGGCGGATGCAGCGGTAGCTGTTCTACTTGCAGCGGTTGCCATTAAAAATTATTGTCTTTTATAGACGAGAGGAGATTTGAGCGTGGCAGAGCCAACACCAATGATGCGACAATTTCTTGAGATAAAGGAGCGGTGCAAAGACTGCATCCTTTTCTTTCGTCTTGGAGACTTTTATGAAATGTTCTTTGAAGATGCAGAAATAGCATCGAGAGAACTTGAATTGGTTTTAACAGGAAAAGATTGCGGGCTGGCAGAGCGTGCACCCATGTGCGGTGTACCGTATCATGCCGCCCTTTCCTATATAGGCAGGCTTGTATCAAAAGGCCATAAAGTGGCAGTTTGTGAACAAATGGAAGATCCTGCATTGGCAAAAGGCATTGTAAAACGTGATATTGTACGAATTTATACTCCCGGTACAGTTACGGATGAACAAATGCTTTCGCAAAAGCGCAATAACTTTATTGCGGCTATATTTGAATTTCGTAATATGTACGGAATTTCTGCTGCCGACATAACTACAGGCGAAATGTACCTTACATCGCTTACCGTTGGCAGTACATACAATCATCTTGCAAATGAGATTGCAAGGTTTACACCATCAGAAATTATCATTAACGCACAAGCTCAATCTGTTCACAAAATTAAAAATTTTGCATCTACACTTGGCAATTCGTACGTTGCAACTCTGTCTGAGGACTTATTTGATTACGAAAACGGTAAGTCGCACATAAATGATATAAGACTAAACGGTGATGCAAAAACATCATATCAGCAACTGATAAAGGATGAATTGGCTGTAAGAGCTTGCGGAGCGTTGATTTCATATATGGAAGATACACAAAAAATGCATCTTTCAAATCAAATTACGGCAACACATTACAAAGTGGATGAGTACATGGCGATTGATGCCGCTTCTCGTCGTAATCTTGAAATAACAGAAACATTACGAGATAAAAATAAAAAAGGTTCTCTTTTATGGGTTTTGGACAAGACTGTAACATCTATGGGGGCCAGAACATTAAAAAAATGGTTAGAGCAGCCTCTTATAGACGTAGATGCCATAAACGACAGGCTTGATTCCGTGGCAGAACTTAAGGATGCCTTCATACTCAGAAGCGAGTTAAGGGAATTACTCTCAGGTGTGTACGATATGGAGCGTATTGCCGGTAAAATTACACTCGGCACGTGTAATGCCCGTGATTTGGTTTCTCTTCGCCAATCAGCAGCAAAGCTTCCGTATATAAAAGAAACTCTTTCAGGCTGCAATGCACCGCTTTTAAAAACTCTTTGCCAAGAAACAGATGGTCTTGAGGATATTTGGGAACTGCTTGATAAAGCAATTGCAGATGATCCGCCGGTGCTTCTAAAAGAAGGCGGATTGATAAAGAAAGGCTACAATCAAGAAGTTGATGAATGTCGTGAAGCTTCTGTAAACGGTAAAACATGGCTTACAGAGTTAGAAGCAAAAGAAAGAGAAGAAACGGGTATCAAAAACCTTAAAATCAGTTTTAATAAAGTATTTGGATATTACATAGAGGTTACAAAGTCATATCTTCATCTTGTGCCTCCTCATTACGTAAGAAAGCAGACACTTGTAAATAATGAAAGATATATTACAGATGAGCTTAAAAAAATGGAGGATACAATCTTAGGGGCAGAAGAAAGGCTGACACGACTTGAATTTGAAGTTTTTTGCCAAGTTCGTGAGTATGTACTTGCTCAAGCAGATCGTTTAAGAAGAACAGCAAGCGCTATTGCAAGACTTGATGCGTTGGCATCATACGCAGAAACTGCAGACCGTGAAAATTATTGCAGGCCTGATATTCTTTCAGGTGATGCTACAGAAATTTCAATAAAAGACGGTCGTCATCCCGTTGTTGAGAAGATGAATGCAAGCGGCGATTTTGTGCCAAATGACGTACTGCTGGATTGTAACGATAATTTGCTTTTGGTTATTACAGGACCTAATATGGCAGGTAAATCCACATATATGAGACAAGTGGCGCTTATGATTCTTATGGCTCAAGCAGGATCTTTTGTGCCTGCATCTGAGGCGAAAATGTCTATAGTTGACAAGTTATTTACAAGAGTGGGAGCCTCTGATGACTTGGCGTCGGGACAAAGTACATTTATGGTAGAAATGAGCGAAGTTGCCAATATTTTATCAAACGCAACGCCTAAGAGCTTTTTGATTCTTGATGAAATAGGTCGCGGCACAAGTACGTTTGACGGGCTAAGCATTGCTTGGTCAGTGCTTGAATATATAGCACATACGTTGAAAAGCAGAGCAATGTTTGCAACTCATTACCATGAACTTACAGAGCTGGAAGGTACCGTTCCCGGTGTTAAGAATTACTGTGTCGATGTTAAGAAAAAGGGCGATGATATAGTCTTTTTGAGAAAAATGAAGCGTGGAGGTGCTGACGGCAGCTATGGTATTTCCGTGGCGGCTTTGGCAGGTATTCCCAAGGTTGTAACATTGCGTGCAAAAGAAATATTACAACAGCTCGAGGAACAAGAAGACAAAAACAGCAGCAGAAAGAGCCGAGCAAAAAGTAAAAGCGTACAGTATGCAGAAAGCACTGAAAATCAGCTCGATTTACTTTCGTTTACAGCAAATTCAGTAATGCAGGATGAAATAATAAGCGAACTTAAAGGTCTTGATGTACAATCTTTGACACCAATAGAAGCACTTAATATTTTGTACCGTTTGCATCAAAAGGCTGAAAAGAGAATTTGACAGGAGAGGAAATATATGGCTACGAGAGTTATTCCGTACGAAGATATAGAGAAACAGAATTATTACATGCAATGTGTGCGCGATATTAATTTAGGAAAATCAGAGCAGCCCACAGCATGCATTAAGACATTCGGCTGCCAGATGAATGAGCATGATTCCGAAAAGATTGCCGGAATGGTAGAGCGCATGGGCTACCGTATTGTACCTGACGAAATTGAAGGCAAATATGATGGAAAAATTTGTGATTTAATTGTTTTCAATACTTGTTGCATAAGAGAAAATGCAGAAGAAAAAGTGTTTGGTCACATAGGTGCTCTTAAAGGGGCAAAGCGCACAAAGCCGGAAATGCTTACGGCCGTTTGCGGTTGTATGACAGAGCAACCTCATATTATTGATGAAATAAATAAGAAATATAAAAATGTAGACATTTTATTCGGTACCCATAATTTACACAGATTGCCTGAATTTATATATAAGTCCATTTTTAACAATTGTCGCGTGTGTGAGATTTCACATACTGAGGGTGAAGTGGCAGAAGGTTTGCCTATAAAAAGAGACAGCAATTTTAAAGCGTGGGTTACGATTATGTACGGGTGCAATAATTTCTGCACATATTGTATTGTTCCTTATGTTAGAGGCAGAGAACGCAGCAGAAAGATGGCTGATATTTTAAATGAAATCAAAAGTTTGGCAGCAAACGGTGTTAGAGAAATTACACTTTTGGGACAAAATGTAAATTCTTATGGTAAAGACCTTACGGAAAATGACGGTTGCCGCAGCTTTGCGGATTTGCTTACTGCCATTTGCGAGAGTATAAAAGATACAGGCCTTAAAAGAATCCGTTTTATGACTTCTCATCCGAAGGATTTGTCTGACGAGCTGATAGATGTTATGGCAAAGTACCCTGCAGTATGCAAACAGCTTCATTTACCGGTTCAGGCAGGCAGTACAGCTATTTTAAATAAAATGAATCGTAGGTATACAAAGGAGTCTTATTTGGCTTTGGTAGAACGTATAAGAGCCAAAATGCCGGATATTGTGCTTTCTACAGACATTATTGTTGGTTTCCCCGAAGAAACTCCTGAGGATTTTGAAGAAACACTTGATTTAGTGACAAAAGTTCAATATGATATGGCGTATACCTTCATATACTCACCGAGAGTTGGTACTCCTGCGGCAAAAAATCCAAATCAAGTACCGGAAGAAGAAGTGAAAGAACACTTTGGCAAGCTGGTAGAGCTGCAGAATTCCGTAGACAGGAAGAAAAACGAGGCAATGGTGGGTAAAACGGTGGAGGTTCTCTGCGAGGGCTTAAGTCGTACGAACATAAAGCGTTTTACAGGTCGTACAGAGGGGAATAAAATCGTTAACTTTACTGCAGATATAAAAAATTGCAGTGAAGCAGCCGGTAAATTTGTAAAAGTATATATTGACAGTGCTCAGACATGGTCGTTAGATGGTCATGCTGTTGAATGGGAGGAATAAATAATGTATCAATCTATTTTGAATTTTAAAGACACGCAGATTGCGATTAAACAAGTTAAGGATTTTTTTCAAAAAGAGCTTGCTGCGGCTTTGAATTTAATGCGTGTTACAGCGCCGCTTATGGTAACTCCCGAGTCCGGATTGAATGACCGCTTGAACGGAACGGAGCGCCCTGTTCAGTTTGATTTGCTTGAAACAGGCTCAGATGTGCAAATTGTACAATCTTTAGCAAAGTGGAAACGTTTTGCTTTAGGTAAATACGGTTTTGAACCCGGGGAGGGCTTATATACAGATATGAATGCCATTCGCCGCGATGAGAAAGCCGATAATATACATTCAATATATGTCGACCAATGGGATTGGGAGCTTGTTATCAATAAGTCAGACCGTAATATCGAAATGCTGAAAGATACAGTTAATAAGATATACAAAGCTTTAAAGGCCACTGAGAATTATATTCGTGAGCTTCATCCCGAGCTTGCAGAGGGCATGAATGGTTTCTCGCTTCCTGATGAAATTGCCTTCATCACTTCCCAAGAATTAGAAGATATGTATCCTGATAAAAGCGGCAAAGAAAGAGAAACGCTTTATACAAAGGAGCATGGTGCCGTTTGTCTTATGCAAATCGGAGGTAAGTTGCGTTCCGGCAAACCTCATGACGGACGCTCCCCTGATTATGATGACTGGAATTTAAATTGCGATATATTGCTTTATTATCCCGTTCTTGATATTGCTTTGGAAATTTCCAGTATGGGTATACGTGTTGACGAAGATTCACTTGCAGATCAGTTGGAGAAATCCGGTTGCAATGACAGACGCGAATTACCTTTTCATAAGGCAATATTAGAAAACCGCCTCCCATATACAATAGGCGGCGGTATCGGTCAGTCAAGACTTTGTATGTATTTCCTTGGCAAGCTGCACATTGGAGAAGTACACGTTTCTGTGTGGCCTGCAGAACAAGAAGCTGCTCTTAATGAGCAAGGCTGCTATTTGCTTTAATCATCAAAACCATTAATTATAATATTTTGCGCAACAGTTTGAGAGCCGTGTGTATAGATTCGGAAATAACCCCAATCTTCTACTACGGCTTTTCCTGCATAATAATTTAGCTATCGTTCTTCTCATTAATGTTTTCTCCTGTTTTTATTGTTTGATTTTACTAACAATACTACTGATATTGCTATAAAAGCAGCAAATACACCAGCAATAATTAAAATGACAGTCCAGAAATCATCTGCAGAGGAATCGCCGTCAGATACTTTATTTGTTGCTTGCGGAGACGATGTAATCGATGCTGACGCAGGTATTTGCGTATTTGTTTCTGACGGTGTTTGCGTAGGAACGATTGTAGATATTTGCGTAGGAACGCTTGCAGTCGTTTGTGTTTGTGTGGGTGTTGATATTGGTGTAGGTGTTGGTGCCTGTGTGGGGGTGGCTGTTGGTGTAGGAGTTGGCACATAAGGCTCTTTTACAGCAATTCTTATGTAATTATCGCTGGTTTTTGCTTGGTATTCACCATCTGTGCCGCGAACAGCAGTAATGTTGGCGTTTCCCGGCCCTACGGCAATAAGTTTATTACCCTCTATCTTAATAACTTCGCAATCGTTGCTTTCAAAACGTAACTGTCCGGATCCGCTGCCACCTGAGGCTGTTAGCGACGGAATTTCATCGCCTACTGTCAGTGTTGTAGGTATATCTCCCAGTGTTAAATCCTCTTGTATTTTCATGGTAACTTTGTTGCCGTTTCCTTTTACTAATCCAAAATGACTTGCCACCGCAGCAGCAGTCTCATCTGCAAGCTTTTTTAAATTCTCACTTTTAGAAAGAAACGCTAAGTCAGAAGCGTTGCTCATAAAGCCATGCTCTATTATCATCGCGGGAACATTCATAGCAGTGGCATATCTTATTATGCCGTAATAATCTCCGTATGCACCATTCGGATAGAGATAAAAATCAGCATCATCGCCGTCAATTATTCTTGTCTTTACACCTCTGTTTTTTAAACCATGCTTAGTAAATCTGTTTAGAATATCGTTTGCAATGGAAGTTGTGTCTTTAGCTGCTTGAGGCAGATAGTTGCCGGAATGGACAAGAATTTCCGTACCACCCCAATAAGCAGCATTTTCCAAAGCGTTCATATGCAACGAAATCATAAGATCGGCCTTTAAATCGCCTGCCATTGTACTTCTCGTTTGAAGGGAAGGCTTTGAATCGTCATAACGAGTAAGATATACTTTTATTCCTTCGTAATTGCCCAAGCTGTCATATAAATGAGCAGTAATGATATCGTTTAATTGCTTTTCTGTATAAGTTGTACCATTTAAAACTCCAAAGCTGCCGTTGTCTTTGCCTCCGTGACCGGGGTCCAAAACAACCACTACTTCTTCTGCTGCTATCGCAGGCAAGTTAGAAAGCAGAATAAACAAAACCAACATTATTAATAAGAACCTTCTTACAAAAGTCATTGAAATTTCCTCCGAAAATTATTGATAAACTACGGTTGCGTTGCCGTTTTTGTCATATATTACGGCGTCTTTATCTAATATAAACTCATTTATAGAATCAAAATATTCTTTTATTGAGCTGTATGTAGGTTTATAAGAAGCAATAATATCCTTCGCTTTTTTAGCATCATCCTTTAATAATTCAAAAGCAACCAGTAATTGCAGAGCAGCTGAATTTACACAAAAGCGTTCGGGAGCATTCATAAAATAATCTACGCTGTGACAAATGCCTACTGCGCCTGCTGCATTAAGTTGTACACCGGGCATAACTTCTGTAATATCTCCGAAATCTGATGATGCTGTACCCCAACCGCTGTAATGAAACTCTACTTTGTCAGCTCCAACTAAGTCGCAACAACAATCTTCTACTAATTTCATGAATTTTGGATCATGTACCTCCGGTGAATATCCCGGTCTGTCGTGAAGTTCTACTTGTGCGCCCATTGCCAAAGCAGCTCCTGCAAGAGCACGATTTATTTTTCTGTTCTCGTGTTTGATTGCAGCGTTTGTTCTGCCGCGCACAAAAGTTTCTATAGGCATCTCGTCAGGAATAATATTTACTGCTGTTGTAACGCCTTTCATTATAGGATGAAAACGTATGTGATCACTGTCTACGAATGTTTCTCTTAAAGCATTGCAAGCCTGCAAGCCTAACATTGCGGCATATTGAGCATTAACTCCTATATGTGCTGCACAGCCTGCATGAGCGGCTCGTCCTTTATATTTTATTGTTTTCGCCATACATCCGTTATTGCCGTAACTGCATTTATATTCTATACCGTCTTCGTTCGTGTTTACATGTACTAGAATTGCCAAATCTACATCGTCAAGAAAACCTCGGTGCATAAATTCTATTTTGCCGCCCAAGTAGGAAATTATGCCTTTTTTTCTTAGTTCTTCACGGAATTCTAACTGTATCATTTCTTCTGCCGGTGTAGCCATCAGCCTTATTTTACCGCAAAGACCATCGAGCGCGCCGGGCATTTTTAAAGCAGCGGCAATACCTAAAAGGGTAGCTCCTTGTGCATTGTGTCCGCAGGCATGAGACATTCCGTTTACAGCCTCCTTGTGACCGGCTATATCAAGAGCATCAAGCTCGCCCATAATACAAAGAGTGGGGCCCGGTCTGCCTGTATCAACATCAGTATAAAAACCGGGGATGTTTCCGGCTTTTGTTAATGTATAGCCGAGCTCAGTAAATTTATCTGACAGATAGCTGTCAGCTTCCCATTCTGTAAAACCCGTTTGCGGATGGGCCCAAAGCCAGCGCTCTGCTTCAAGCATCAAGTTTTTACAAGCTTCTACATTTTTTTTGATTAACTCTTTCATGGGTGTCTCCTTTTGATAGTTTTTATCATTAGTTATTATATCAATTTTTGTTAATTTATCAATGTGCATAAATAATATATTGCTTTATGCTTTGACATATAGGCAGTAGTTTAGTAAAATAAAAGGAGCAAATAAAAGTAGAGGGTTTGAGGAAAATGACAGAAAATTCAGAATCAAAACAAGAAGAACTTGTCGGCAAAATTACACATGGACCTGTAGTTTTTGCAGTTGGTAAAGAGTATCAAATTGTATATCATACAAATGTAAAAGGTATTGCATGGGTAGTTATTGAAGGAAAAGAATATTATGATGAGTGCGGAGCTATCATAAAAAGCGAAAGCATACATCATAATGTATCAGTGCCGGCAGAGGTTTTGGATAAAGCAGGAGAATATACAATTTGCTTTGCACCGGTTGGAGAAAGGAAACCGTATTTTCCCGAAAAGGGTGATGTTATTTCCGCTTACTTTAAGTTTTATCCTATAGATACAACAGACGGTTTGCAATTGTACTGTATTGCAGACTCGCACAGCAATTTAGAAAATTGCTGTAAGACAGCACAATATTACGGCGACAAGCTTGATTTGTTGGTACTGTGCGGAGACATAAATTCAGAAAGCGTAAGTATAGACAAGCTTTACGATATTTCCGCAGTTGCTTTTGAGCTTACAAAGGGCAGTAAGCCTGTAGTTTATGCACGTGGCAATCATGAATTAAGAGGTCAGGCTGCAGAAAATATAGGAGAATTTGTAGGTAACGATAACGGTAACATGTACTATACATTTAGAATCGGCAAGCTTTGGGGAGTAGTGCTTGATTGTGGAGAGGATAAAAAAGATGATCATCCGGAGTATGGAGGATTAGTTAATTTTGAAGGGTACAGACAGGCGCAGACATCATTTTTAAAGAAAATAATTTCTGATTCGGATTGTGAATTTAATGCTCCCGGAGTGGAATACAGAATCGGTGTGTGTCACATTCCGTTCCCCACAGAGAAGTATCCGCCGTCACCGGAAGTTTATAATGATTGGACGGAGCTGTGCTCTCAAATGAATTTAGATGTAATGATTTCAGGTCATCTTCACAGAGCATTTATACAAAGGGCAGGGGAATTTAGAGATAATCAGCTCTTCAATATTGTTGTTTGTACTTCTCCAAATAAAATCATAGATGATATTTTTGATTTTGTAGGTTCGGCAGTTGAAATAGACGACAAAGAGGTAACGGTAAAATTCACAAATACATTGCATAATGTTAAATCTGTAGAAAAGTGGTCAAGAAAGAGGCAAACGACATGAAAAGTAAAACAATTAAAATTCTAATATTATTTGCGATTTTTGCACTAATGATTGTTCTCGGTGCTTGCAATGGTGCGGGAACAATTCAAATTATTGAAGACGGCAAAACGGAATACACACTTGTTTATCCTTATACATCGAATTTGACAAGCGATATAGAGAATAAAGAGATTTGCGAAAAAGCTGCTGAGAAAATTAAAACAGTAACGGGGGCAACAGTAAAGGTTGTTTCCGAAAAAGACAGCAAGGCAGCTGATGAGGATGCAAAGGAGATAGTTATAGGCAATACAAGTAAGTTTCCTTTCGCCAAGACAGAATTGAACGCACTTTCCGATACGGGATATATGATTAAAACAGAAGGCAATCGAATTTTTGTAACGGGAAATAATAAGGCGACAGGTCAAGCCGGTGTTGATTTTATTATAGATTTCTTCTTTAATGCAGAAACGAAGGCAATGAGCATTCCTACAGGATATGTTACTGTATCACATATACCTGTTTCTGATGTGCCGGCGGAAATTATCACTGAACCAAGCTTTACTTACGGACCTACTGTTTTTGCTGTTGGTGATGAATATCAAATCATTTACCACACAAATACAAAGGGAATCGCATGGGCAGAAATTGACGGCAAAAAGTATTATGATGAATACGGTGGATTTATAAGAAGCGAATCTTTAAATCATAAAATAA
>JAEIGA010015672.1_pt1 | contig 11538 bp, 13 predicted proteins | sample 9270691 | NCBI WGS metagenome assembly JAEIGA01 (sample SAMN17057246, study PRJNA624740) | gut metagenome | biome: biome; isolation source: fecal sample | host: Bos grunniens | place: China: Xizang | collected 2019
CGTTGTGCAGGTATCACAGCAGCAGCAGTTGCATTGGTTGATGCCGGTGTGCCTATGAAAGATATTGTTGTAGGTTGTGCAGCAGGTAAAGTAAATGATGAAATTGTGCTTGATTTATCTGAAGTAGAAGATAAAGAGGGTCAAGCTGACGTTCCTATAGCTATGATGCCAAGAACAGGTGAAATTACATTGCTTCAAAGTGACGGTGATTTAACCGAAGAAGAATTTGCAAAAGCTATTGACTTAGCTATGGAAGGATGTCTTCAAGTGAGCGAACTTCAAAAAGAAGCTTTAATGAAAAAGTATTCTACAGAATAGTGGGTGGATAATATGGATATAGTACCAGAAATTACAAGACAAAGTATTAACAACCTTGTCAAAAATGATAAAAGAGAAGATGGCAGACAATTAACTGAATATAGGGATGTCACTATTGAAACTAATGTCATTTCCAAAGCTGAAGGTTCTGCTCGTGTTAAAATTGGTGGAACTCAAGTTATTGTAGGTATTAAACCACAACTTGGAAGCCCATTTCCAGATACTCCTGAACTTGGAGTTTTAATGACTAATTGTGAAATGTTACCAATGGCTGATCCTAATTTTGAACCAGGACCACCTAGTGACGATTCAATTGAACTTGCACGTGTAGTTGACAGGGGTATTCGTGAAAGTGAATTAGTAGAATTGGACAAATTATGTGTTGAAGAAGGAAAACACGTTTGGATGCTGTTCATTGATTTACACATTATCGATAACTGCGGAAACCTTTTCGATGCATGTGAATTGGCTGTAATGGCAGCTTTAAAATCTACTAAATTGCCTGTTGCAAGTATTGTTGATGAAGAAGTAGTTCTCAGTGAAGATGAAACATTTGATTTACCAATCAATAATGAATTGGCTTTATGTACTTTCGTTAAAATTGGTGAAAAGATGGTTTTAGACCCAACATTGGATGAAGAAAGAGTAGCTAGTGCTCGTTTAAATGTTGGTGTTACAAAAGACGGTCACATTTGCTCAATGCAAAAAGGTGGCGAAGAACCATTAACCAAAGATGAAATCCTTTACTGTGTAAATACTGCAGTTGGTAAAGTAAAAGAGTTAATAGAATATCTTTAAATGTCTGATGGACGATTAAGATTTCTAAATTCTTTTTTTTCTATTTTTTTATTATCTATTAAAACAAATTTCGTATCTATTTTTTCAATCAGTCCTTTGATGTGCAAAACATCTTCGCTTATCAGCTCTTCAATTATCGGAACAATATTTTTATTGTAGATTGAATGAAGCGGTTCTGATGTTTTAAGTTTCAAATCTTTATCATGATAAGGAACAACAGCCTGATATTGGCTGTCAGTTTCTTTAAAAATAGTATTGATGTATTTTTCTGAAACATATGGACTGTCGCAAGGCAAGACTAATGCATAATCTCCGGAAATGTGGGTGAGACCTGTCATTATTCCAGGCATCGGTCCTTTGTTTTTTATGGTGTCTTCAACAAATGTGATGGCATATGCATAATCGTCGGGATTTATGAATTGGCTATATTTTGATATTCTTTTTTCATCATTTAAAACGATTATGACTTCATTTATTTGGCGGTTTAATGTAGAAAGGATGTGTTTTATCATAGGTTTATCCTGAATAATCATAGAACCTTTATCACGTCCCATTCTACTGCTTTTACCTCCACATAAAATAATGCAAGATTTAATATTTTCACTATTTTCAATTTCATTACTCATATTAAACCTCGGATATTTTATTCTTTTACATAGACATCTGCATCTTCGTCAAACGGATTGGTACGTATAATCAGTGCAATCATGTACGGGTAATGTTTGTTGAGGTATCTTAAATAGTAAACCCATTCATAAACAAGTTTTTCATATACTCTTTGCATATCTCCGTTCAGGTGTCCGAAGTCAGTGTCATTAACAAGAGCCAAATCAGTTCTGTGTTCCAATTCTTCATCCAAGTGAAGAATAGCATTAATCAAACTGGTAAACTCTTCTTTTTCAAGTAAATTTGGATTATTTATTAAATTAATAATAAATTCTCTTTTGTTTGATAATAATTCTCTTAAATTTTCCAAAAATTCTTCTCTATCTTCAGGAGCAATATCGGTTGCGGAAAAATCAACAGTAGAGTCTTTAAGTTCGTTTAATTTATTCTCGTAATCTTTATCCTCCCAGTTTTTAATAGATTTTAAATTTTCAGTACTTGCTTTGTATTTGTTTGCACTGCTTAATTGGCTGATTAACTCATTTCCAACTTCTGAAAAGAAAGTACTCATAAGCATATCAAGTTTTTCAAGCATTGCTTCTTTTTCTTTTCTTTCGATAATTTCATCAAGTAAAAATGCTACAACAAGAATATCAACCGGAATAAAACCTAAATGTGTCCAGATATATGATATAATATGTTCAGCATCACCTAATACAAGATAATTTGATCCATATATAATGATTATCAAAACAATCATTAATAATGAAAATTTTATCTTCCAGCGTTTATGTGAATCCATTTTTAATCTCCAAAATTGATTTTATCTTTTTTTGGCAGTAATGATTGCAATAGGGTTTTCACTAATCATTAATATTCCACGGTCTAAAACTCGTCCATTGGATACGTTTACTTCCATAATTTTAGGATTGTATCCCAATGCTTTAAGCTTATCGACGGCTTCGACTTTTGTGTCAACCAGTATGGCTGTTATCAATATTCTGCCTTTTGAATTTAATTTTTCATTGACAATGTCCAGGATATTTTCAAGCTGCCTGCCGCTGCCCCCAACAACGGCAATGTCAATATCATCAATATCATTTAGGACATTTGCACCGTCATCATTAATCAATGTGACATTATCTCCCAGTCCGAACTTATCAAGATTTCTTTTGGTTACTTCAATCGCTTCAGGATTTGTGTCAATGGAGATTACTTCACGTGCTCTTTGGGAAAATTCGCATGTAAGTCCTCCAGTTCCACATCCGCAATCGACAACCTTATCATTTGCTGTTACTTCAGATTTGTATAGTAAAATTGCTCTGATAGCTTCCTTGGTTGGTCCCGGGACATCACAGGATTTAATAAAATCCTTATCTTCTAACATTTATTCCCACCTTTCAAATAAGTTATTTTCAATTTTTAAAGAATCTAAAATCTTTCCTACAATAAAATTGATTTGGTCATCAACCGTATCGTGTGTTGAATAAAATCCGGGCATTGCCGGTAAGATAATAGCTCCTTCTTGTGATAATGTTAGCATATTCTGTAAGTGAGCGCTTCTCAGTGGAGTCTCGCGGGGAACAATAACGGTAGTTCTTCTCTCTTTAAGGCTGACATCTGCTACTCTTGTTATTGTATTTGATCCATATCCATTAGCTATTGAAGACAATGTTTTCATGGAACATGGTACAATAGCCAGGCCATCCGCTTTAAATGATCCGCTGTTTATGGAAGCGGTTAAGTCATTGAAGTCGTAGTATGTATCTGCTAGCTTAATTACCTCTTCGACACTGTATTCAGTTTCTGATTCTATAACAATTTTTGCGGCATCACTGATTACCAAACTGTTTTCTATATTCAATTCGTTTAGGACTTCGAGCAATCGTATTCCATATATCACTCCGCTTGCTCCTGTAATTGCAACTACTATCATTTTATCTCCTAGAACAATTTAATCTGGTCATAATGAATGCCGTGGAATTTTTCACGGTCTATTTCCGGCAAATCAAGATAGTTTTCAAGTTTGAATTTTTCGAATTTCGGTTTTTCGCTTTCATCAACATAGACGCTGATGTCTGGAATGTTGAATCTGGCTTTGCTCAATGCTCCGATAATGTTTGAAATTTCAGTTAAAGGGTATAATTTGCCGTCTACACTAACCTGGGTTTTCATCTCATCAAAGCGAGGATATTCTGCTATGTTAATGTATACATAATTAGGGTCGATGTCATAATCTTCAGAAATTTCCTCTTCAGCTTTTCTAAGTGCACTGGGTTCAATCTTGTACATTTTTTCCGGATATTTGAAATTATCCAGCCTTATTTTTTTCACCCGTTTCATAATGTGTCGGTTATCCAGTCTTGTGATTATGTCATTGACGAAATCATTCTCGCAGTGTCTGAACACTCCAATGATTTCGGCATCGTCATATTTGTAAATGTCATTTTCATTGATGATTCCTTCATCAATAACTGTTTTCAGGGCTCTTCTAAACATGGAATTGACAATTCTTGTAGTGTGGTGCTGATATACGCTCGGATACATGAAATATCTTGATACCAATGCTCCTTCAGCGGCCTGTACTCCTTTGATGTCCAATATCAAACCGTCTTCAAGAGTCAAATTTGAAATTATTCTTTCATAGTCAATAACTCCATATGCGACACCTGTGTTGTGGGAATCTCTTAAAAGATAATCCATCCTGTCCACATCAAGTTCTCCTGAAACTATAGGTCCGAGATAGCCTTTTCCTGTAACTATGTCTACAATCTCATTAACATCAAATTTCTCTTCAAGCAGATCTCTCATTGATGTTTTTGTAACAACGAATTTGGTTAGCTCTTCGTGAGGAACTGACAGGACTCCCTCTGATACATGTGAAAATGGGCCATGGCCAATATCATGAAGGAGTGCTGATGCTCTTATTAATTCAACATCATCCTGGGATAAATCCAATTCTGTTGCTAGTTTTGATCCCAGATTCATTGTTCCTACAGAATGTTCAAATCGGGTGTGGGTTGCTCCTGGATAAATCAGGCTAATTAAACCTAGCTGTTTAATCCTTCTCAAACGTTGAAATTGGGGCATGTCCATAATTCTTTCTTCAAACTTGTTTAAGCTAATATCCCCATAGACACTGTCTCTAATGAACTTTTTCTTTTCAGTCATATATCCAATCTCCAATTTTCAATAGTATCATTCAATGTGTCATTCTCTATTTCTATAGTCGTATTTGTTGTGTTAGTGCTATTAGTTGTGTTTGTTTCGGTTTTAGGAATTATTGTTGGAACTTCATCAATATACTCTGGTTCAAATGAGTCATTTTCAATAGAACTTAATTTATATGCGTCATTATTGTCTGTTATTGTTAGACTTGCAAAAGCACTACTGATAATAAATGCAATGACTGCAATAATTAAAAATATTAACAAATTGGCTTTTATTGACCCTCTCATAATAACACTATTTTCTATTTAATTAAAAAATTTAAACTATACTATTATTATTTTTTTTAATAGCTATTATTTAATATTTTCTTATTTAATTAGATTTTAATACTATTTTCAAGTCAATTGTGCCTTGTTTTTTTAAAATTTTTCTTTCAAAATGCAAACGTTTATATGTGATTAAATTCAATACTCATATATCGGAAAGATACTTCCGACATATCACTTCCGATAATTTATAATAATCAAAATAATTTTAAGAGAAAAGATAAAATGGTAATGTTTAACGCTGGTGATACTGCATGGGTTCTCGCTTGTTCACTACTCGTACTGATAATGAGTATTCCTGCAGTAGCATTTTTTTATGGAGGATTAAGTAAAAGAAAGAACGTTTTAAATACAATTTTTTTAACATTTATTGCATTTTCAATTGTTAGTGTGATTTGGGTAATATTTGGATATCAGTTCGCATTTGGAAATGATATAAATGGATTGATAGGCGCACCTGCCAATTTCTTTTTACAGGGAATTGGTTTAGATGACCTCACAGGCACAATTCCAACATTGTTGTTTGTAATGTTTCAATGTGCATTTGCTGGAATTACATGTGCGATTATGTCCGGAGCATTGGTTGGAAGAATGAAAACAAAAGCTTGGGTAATATTTGTCACAATTTGGGTTTGCCTCGTATATGTCCCTGTTGCCCACTGGGTATGGGGAGGAGGATGGCTCATGCAAATGGGTGCACTTGACTTTGCAGGCGGTGCAGTAGTTCATATTAATTCAGGTATTTCTGCATTGGCTGTAGCATTAGTATTAGGAAAAAGAAAAGATATCTCTTTAATTCCACACAATCTCGGTTATGCTGTTTTAGGCGCAGCACTTCTATGGTTTGGATGGATGGGATTCAATGGAGGATCAGGTCTTGCAGCAGACGGATTAGCTGCAAATGCTATAATCGTTTCAAATGTGGCTGCAGCAATGGGTCTTATTGTATGGACAATCATTGATACATATTTCGTTGGAAAACCAACAGTTCTTGGTGCAATTTCCGGTGCTGTAGCAGGTCTGGTAGGAATTACTCCTGCAGCAGGTTTTGTTGATGTCTTCGGCGCTTTAGTAATTGGTGCAGTTGCTCCAATAGTTTCATACTTCGCAATTTATTGGTTAAAACCTAAACTTGGATATGACGATGCTTTAGATGTATGGGGTATACATGGAATGTCTGGAGTTTGGGGAGCAATAGCAACAGGTATTTTTGCTGTTCCAGCAATCGGAGGCGTTGCAGGATTAATTTCCGGTAATCCTAATCAGGTTTTAATTCAAATAATAAGTGTAGTTGCAACTATCGTTTACTCATTTGTTGTCAGTTATGTACTGGCTAAAATATTAGATAAAGCAATGAACGGTATAAGAGTAGATGACAGTGCAGAAATTGGAGGATTAGATTCCAGTCTCCACAAGGAATCTGCATATAACTTAAATTAATGGGTGAATAATTATGAAAAGTATTGTTGCGATTGTAAGACAGGAAAAACTTAATGATGTTAAAAATGCCCTTTTGGATGTAGGATGCGAAGGAATGAACGTAACCGAAGTAAAAGGGAGAGGAAGTCAAAGAGGTATAAGAGAATCATATAGGGGTTCCAGCTATTGTATTGATCTGATTCCCAAAACACGTATTGAAGTAATAGTTAAGGATGAAGGAGTAGATTTAATCGTTGATGCAATTAAAAAAGGAGCTTACACAGGAAATATCGGTGATGGAAAAATATTCGTTTATCCTCTTGACAATGTAATTAGAATCAGAACCGGTGAAGAAGGTGATAAGGCGATTTAAACTTCATAAAATGTTAGTAGAAATAGTAATTAATTCAATAGATGTGACTTTTTAGGTGGCATTGATTTCTCTTATTAAACCCCTTATTATTAGAAAATTATTATTTTTATTAACATTTTTCATTGACATGTGGTTTTTAGACTGCCAAAGTAATTATTTACAGGGATAATCTTTATCCTGACATGCCAATTTTATTTGGCAAATCTTTTTTTTTTTAATTTATAATCTGTTCAGATTTAAATTTTATTTTAATTTTTTTTTCAATTCTAAAATTTAAAATATATGAATGTACAAAATATTATTGTATATTAATTTATAGGGTAGTTTATATGAATGAATTAATGTGTGAAATGTGCGGAAGCAACATGATTTCAAGAGAAGGCAGATTTTATGTCTGCCAGGCTTGTGGTACAAAATTTCCGGTTAATGACTCCGCCGCTGATGAAAACCAACAATTCTATGATGAATCCTTTTCTGAATTAGATAATTTATATGAACTTGCAAGAAGGGCACGTGAAAATGGGGATTGTCAATTTGGATTTAACTATTACAGTGAAATTCTGATTAGAAATCCTTATGATTGGGAAGCTCAATTCTATGTGGGTTACTTCAGAGCATTTTTATACGATTTTTTAGATGATAATGCTATTAATGAGCTTTACAATACAATTGCATCTGCCGTAGCTATTGTAGAAGGCCTTGATGATGTTGAAGAGATAAATGATGCGATAAACCTCTTTACTAATGAAACATTAGGGCTTGTTGAGAGTTTCTATAATGCATATTTTGAACAAGTGGAAATTGAAGACCCATGGAGTGATAATTATGAGTGGTATGTATATATTCTTTTAGAACTAAGCTATTTCTTAAATAATTATGGCGATTTAATAGAAAATATAACTGATGATACATATCAGGATGCTCTTGCTTCTTGGATTTATTCTATAGACATTCACACACCTATGTATGATCATATAGGTTTCTTTGATAAGGTGGAACATGACGAATACATTGATGCCTATGTTGAAAGAATTCATCAATATGATCCCGATTACGAAAAACCTAAAACTAAAAAACTGTTTGGAATATTATAATTAATATGGAGGAATCAAATTGGTTGAACTTTTAAAAGTAATTAAATTTGAGGGAGACAAGGATACCTTAGTTTGGAAACATCCTGCAGAAGACTTTAACACACATTCAAAATTAATAGTTCATGAATCACAGGTAGCTATCTTTTATAAGGATGGAAAAGCACTTGATGAATTCGGTCCTGGAAAATACACATTAGAAACTGGAAACATACCTATCTTAAGAGGTCTTATTAACATTCCTACTGAAGGAGTAAGCCAATTCCATTGTGAAGTTTATTTCATTAACAAGGCAACTTCATTAAATGTAATATGGGGAACAAGTAGCCGTTTTCCAGTCATTGAACCAACATTCCAAATTCCGATAAATGTTGGTGCATCCGGCGTAATGGACCTTGTTATTGAGGATGCAAGAAAATTCATGGTCAATGTGGTGGGAACACAAACATTCAACGACATAGACCATCTTACAGATTACTTCAAAGGCAAAATAACTACCAAAGTAAAAAACTACTTATCAAAAATAATGTCTGAAGTAAGCTATTATAATATTACACAGCATTTGGAAGAAATTTCCCAGGCTTTGCATGAAAAACTGAAAGTGGATTTTGAGGAATACGGCGTAAATCTCGTTACATTCTACATATCCAATATTGTTGTTCCAAAAGAAGAAACCAAAAAACTTGAAGAGGTATTGAACAAAAAAATGGAATACGGTACTCTCGGATTTAATTGGGCAGATGAACAAATGGCGGATGTTGCTAAAAAATATGCGGAAAATCCTGGAAATAAAGGTGGAGTTGACGGAATGGTAGCAGGTTTTCCTATGGCAATGGCATTCGGCCAAATGTTGGGAAACAATGTTGGAGGAAACATGTCAGGAGGACTGTTTGCAGGATCTCAAAACTTTGGAGCCAACCAACAGCAGGCAAACCAGGCACCTCCACAGCAACCGGTTAACGATGAAGCGCAAGGAGCTGTATTATTCTGTACAAAATGTGGAAACAAACTGGCTCCGGATGCAATGTTCTGCTCCAAATGCGGAAACAAAGTACAACAAGAATTAAAATGCAGTAACTGCGGACGTTCACTTGAACCTGACGATATGTTCTGTTCAGGTTGCGGCCATCCAGTTAATGAATAAATGAAATACTTTATTCATTATTCTTTTTTTTTAATAGTTAATCCAGATGATTTTAACTGGGTTAATCTTAATAATCAATAACGACACCGTTAATGTCTGATAGGTCAACCCATGTTGTTATTCCACTGATTTCATATAGGCTGCCGTTGATGTATTCATAAGAGACATCCTTGTTGTCGCTGACCAAATATATTGAATCACCGTTAATGTCGCCAACTCTCTTGATGATTCCGCCATATTCATCAGATTCGGCAACGACTATATCTCCAACATGAATGTCATGGCTTTTATTTAAAAGTACCGGCTGACCATCCTGCAGTGTCGGAAGCATTGATGTTCCATCCACATAAACTATTACGGGAATTTGATTTTTACCAATGCTTGAATCTATGTTAATCTCAATGTCTTCAAGACCGTAATCGCTGCAGATATTCCTTATTCCATTTTTCAATGTGGTAACATTGGCAGTTGTGTCATTCATCACATCCAGTGTCAAATCACAGATATCCCTGTTTAACTGAGCGGTATTTTTATGGGATAACGATTGGGTGCTTACACTAACATTTTCCCCATCGATATAGACATTGACATTATCGTTTACAAAAAACATCATGAATAATGAAGCTAATAAAATAAGTATAATCAAAGCTAAAATAATCTTTTTAGCCATTAAAATCACTCGTCCATAATATTCAAATCCATATTGAGAAGCGCTTTCATTGTTTCAATGTCAATTTGACCTGGAGCGGTTACATCGGTTCCTGCGGCAAAGGTGATTGGTGAGTCAAATTTGGATGCCATAACTCGGGTATAGCTTCCCAAATCGCCCATGGAAATGGCTATTGTATCCTTACAATGTGAAAGAACTGCCAATATTGTTAATGTATCTTCCAAATCCTGCGGCATGAAAGCAACTTTGGCAATATCTCCTAATTCCTGTTCTTTTTCAACAATGTAGAGAATTTCATTTAAATCAGGTGTTTTTTCAAAATCATGATAGGAAACGATTGTTTTAACGCCGGTATCATGGATTTTATTTATGTATTCATCATCGCATTGAAGTTCAATATCAACATAATTCGCTAAATCACAGCATTCGTATAATATGTTGAACCTTTCCTCTTCTGTTCCTTTAAATGATCCGCCTTCTGAGATGATTCTATTGGTAGCTATCATTGGAAAGTTGATTTCTTCTATGGTCTTTTTGATTTCTGAAATTTCAGGATTTTTTAGAGCGTCTATTCTAAATTCCAATACATCAGCGCCCTTGTCAATACAATCCCTAGCTACTTCAATAACGTCTTTGCAATTTTCCTGAAAAATGGGAATTGCAATTTTGGTTTGTGAATACATTAATTATTATATATTTATTATAGGTATTAATTAAATTTTCTTTATCAATTTCAGGTTCTATTTTATGATGAATATCATCAGTTTTTAGTAAAATATTGTATTATGTATAATTTTTAATATACGCTGTTTTTTGGAAAAAAATTTAAAGGTGTCTTCCACTTTTTTTCTTTTATTTTTTTCAATGTAGTAATTCAGGCCATGTTTTCTTGACACTCTATGATTTCTCTCCTAATATTTATATAAATTGAATAACAAAATATATACCAATAAAATATTTTTATTTTATTCATTCATAAATTGATTATAAAAGGTGTTAATTTGAAAATTACAGCTATAGGTGCAGATATATCTAAAAATGATGTATCCTGTAGTGCTGAGCTAGTAGAAACTATAGAAAAAAACCTTTATAAAGTAAAACAATTAGGTGCAAGGGATGTTGCATTAACAAATGTCACTGGTGACGATGTGGTTGTCAGCGCATTTGTTGAAGACGATCTGCTTGAATCTATTAATGAAGGTATTGTTAATGTTTTAAAAGAAAGTGCAGAAAACATGGGCGATTTGTCTGGAATTTCTGATAATCCTGAAGATGCAGGTGAAGTAATTTCATATGCTGAAGCAGCTATAAGGCCAGACAGATATCCTGATGCTATTGTTTTGGGCTTTGATACATATGGGGGAGAACCTTTTGTAGCAGATGTTGCAAATTCTGCCATTGATGCTGCAAAAGGGATGAAAAATCTTACAGATATTTCAGATTACATAGAGCCGAAGGCAAGAAAAATACCTGGTGTCGGTTATGTTTCACCTGAAACTGATGACCCTGTTGTAGTGGCTACCGTTGAAGATATAGAATCTGTCGGAGTCATAGCAGGTGCAATGATTGGAGCTGCACTTGGAAATAAGAATACTTATTTAGTTGAAAGAGGAACAACCTGC
>JAEIGA010015673.1_pt1 | contig 11538 bp, 7 predicted proteins | sample 9270691 | NCBI WGS metagenome assembly JAEIGA01 (sample SAMN17057246, study PRJNA624740) | gut metagenome | biome: biome; isolation source: fecal sample | host: Bos grunniens | place: China: Xizang | collected 2019
AGTTAAGGAAAGAAAAAATAAAATTTCCAAAGAAAAAATTTGACTTTTCAAAAAAAATATGTTATAATATATATAGAAAGTGAGAAAACAAAAAATGTTTGATGACTTCGATACTCAAATCCAATGTGATGAATTATATAATGAAGACTGGGAGGTAATTACTTCCGTCTTCAACCAGTGACGTAGGCATGGATTTTCCTATTAAACTACTCCCGGCACTTCGGTGATATGGAGCTTGTGGTTAACGTCAGTAAATAAAAAGCAAAGTAAATAGGATACCTCTTTTCCCTTAAAGGAGAAACCAAATGGAAGAAATTTTAGACGAAACTTATATGCAGTGGTCGGCAAATTTGCCAAAGGAGTATGATACCGATGAGCAAGGATTTCGACAAAAGAATATTCAAGAAAACCGGTGAAGAGCTTCAGCAATATCTTCTTTTTAAGAAAAGAGGAAGCCGTGTAGAAAATAAAAAAGGCAAAGGTTCTTATCGCCGTAAAAAAATTACAAAATCTAATCTTGCAAGAGAGATGGAATAAAAGTCTTGGGGGATCCCTCAAGGAACTGGCGACCAGACGAGCAAACGCTCTGAAAAGCAGTATAAATATGAGGCAAAGATGTGCGGTTGGCTGACCTTAAAGCCACAAGTCCCTATGGTAAAAACCCGCATCCGAATAGGAATGGTTGGGACGCTTTCGACAGATATTTACCGCTTATCTTAAAAATTTTGCAACTCGGTGTAGAACGAATACCATCGTGCCGAGAATTTGCCCAATGAAAATTCAAAATATAGACGATAGCCTGTGTTTTGATAAGGCTTGATATAGTGATATATCTTGTCTACGGAATAAAGCGGTTTCGTTTCAAGGGGCGAATGTGCAAACATAATCGTATTCAAAAGCACTGTCTTGTCGCTTCCGTAATACAAAGCTAAGGTTAATAGCCTTTGCCGAAGCCAAGTTAGAATTGGGTTGGTACCCCGATTAAACCTTGGTAAACCAATAAGGGAGTATGCGTTGATGCCGAAGAAATTTGGCTATAAGACAAGGTGGCGGTACAAGTAGCCCAATCGCAAACAAGTAAAAAAAGAAGATGCTATTATTCTGAATGGCGGGTGAAAGTTAGAGATAATCAATTCTCTATAGGAGTTGGCTCTTTGGGGCCGGGGTAAGAAGTTAGAGGTCGCGTCTCGAAGCTCAGACTTATCTCCCTATTGGCTGAATATGGATAAAGGTTAAACAGTTTGTATGGCGAAGGTCAGCTAAATTTATAAGATACATGCGGCCCGTTGGTCAAGTGGCTAAGACACGGCTCTTTCACGGCTGTAACACTGGTTCGACTCCAGTACGGGTCACCACACGCAAGCATACATCTTGTGGTTCTTTCCTTGAATATAGTCCTGAGCATGACTTAAAAATGCTCACATATAACGCGGGGTAGAGAAGTGGTAAACTCATCAGACCCATAATCTGAAGAACGCGGGTTCAAATCCCGCCTCCGCTCCCAATACGGGCTTGGCCGATAATTTCCCGCAAGGGAACGAAAGGAAGAGTGATGTTCTTCCGCCAGAAATGGTAAACCAAGCAATGCGCGACGGGACTAAAAAGTATTGAAAAGATACTTTTGGATATGTTCCCCATGTCCTAACTTATCTTTGATAAAATGAAATAATTTATCAATGAACTAATGTTTGAGATAAATTGCTTCCGCAAGAGGCTGGTTTTATGCAAAAGGATGAGATAAGGTATAGTAAGCCGCAGGGAGAAAAGTTCGAGCTTGACTAGCAAGGGCGACTCCCAGTTAATTTGCTACGGTGGATTAACAGCGTGAGTATGAAAGTTAAAGAAAGCGTAATGGAAGGCGGGTAGCATTCTTGCACTCAAAAGGTGTGGGAACTACAACAATAGTCTGTCTTCTATCAGAATTAACTTAGTGTGGGTTCGAGTCCCACCCGACGCCCCAAATTATTTTTCGGGGAACCACTTTCCCCATATATGCGTCGGTAGCTCAAAAGGAAGAGCAACATTACTGTTGGATTAATGTGTTAAAAGTAAAAATCTATTGTTAAAGTCGTAGAAAAATGTCCTAATCCCTAAGAAAGTAGCAATTAGGGAATTAAAGAGTCACGAGCTTTTTAATTTTGATTGAATTGAAACTATAAAAGGATAGCTTCCTTTGAATAGCCCGCAAGGTTAATAGTGAATTGATAATCGAGTAAACGACTTTTTAAAGGCGTAAGCAAGCCTATAACTATTGTGGTGTAGTTATAAATTGCGGGCATAAATGATACTACCCAAAAGGTAGTGGAAAAGTTACTAAATAATAAGGTAATTAAGGCATTTACTTCAATCCCTTATTCTCGGGGTTTGCTATCACTACTTATTTAGGCTCGTTCGCGGGCTTAATACCGGAACCATAGTATTTATAGAGTGCAATTCTCTAAGTTCCGAATAAAAAACTATATATCTAATAAGAGTTTTTTCTTATCAAGGCGAGTTTTTACTTATTAGTTATAATATACTTGTAAAAGGAAGAATAAAAGATGAATAGAATGATTGAAAAGCTTGAGCTTCGCATAGCTCTTTTGGAATCTCGTAAGAGAGAAAACGGAAATATTATAAAGAAACTTAAAAGAAAGATAAAGCAATTAGAAAAGAATTCCTCAGTTGGTTGAGGAATTCTTTTTTTTATTTTTTTGCTCGGGTGAAACCATATGAAAAGCGTGAAAAACCCAGAAATGAAAGTGCCTTTAGCATTTTTTAAGGCCAAATTAGGTAAAACCATCTAACTTCAATTTCTTATATATTAGAGGAGATTTTATCTTCCAATATAAAGAAAGGAGTAAACCTTATATGATTTCAAGAATTTCACAAAATGGACAAATCCAATATGGTATTTATGATTATGTTTTAGATAGTGAAACTGATGTAAAGTCTTTACCAAAGTTAGGCGCGGTAAAGCCCGGTTCTCAGGCTTTTGTTATCGAAACTTCTCAATACTATATGCTTGATCACGCTGGCAATTGGAGAAAGGTTAATATAGCCGTTCCCGAAAGCGGTGGTGGCGGAAGCGATGATCCTGGTTCTAATGACCACTATGACGGTGGGGAAGTTTATCCCGATGAAAGCTATGATGGTGGTGAGGTAAACTAATGGCTACTTTGATATAGTTTAAACGAGGAACAACGAAAAACTTAGAAACCGCAAATCCTTTTCTTGAAAAAGGAGAGCCTTGTTTTGACTATGAAAAAGGCATTGTAAAGGTTGGAGACGGCATTCACAGATATAATGATTTGTAGGATGTTACCTCTAATCAGCAAGGCATAGTTTATGTTCAAAGCAAAGAAGAATTGCCCGCTGTAGGTGATCAGACTTTAATTTATAAAGTCGGTAATGAGTCTAAATTATACCAATGGAATAGTATTGATAATAAATACGAAGCATTGGGTGGCGGTGGAATTCCCGAAGATGAGATTTTAATAATCTGTGGGGGTAGTTCAAAATGAGTACATTGACAACAATTATTCAACTTCGTAACGACTCGGCTGAGAATTGGGCCTTACCTGCAGCATAGTTAAAACCATTACTTCCGGGTGAAGCCGCAGTTGAGATTATTACAAAGGAAAATGGGACTAAAGTCGCCAAATTAAAGATTGGTACCTCAGAAGATAGTACATTTGGTAATACCCCGTATCTTGCGGGCCTTATCGAAACTATTAAGGTCAACGGCACAATCTTAGATCTAGCAGAAGATAATTCTGTTGATATTCCAGTTCCCACCAAGTTCTCCGATCTTTTTGATGATTCTGGCTTAGGTGCGCTTATAGCTTTGGAGGAAGAGCGTGCAAAATCTGTAGAGCAGCAACTTGCTACCGAGATTGAAAACGTTAATAACTCCATAGCCGCGATTATTGAAAATACAGATACCGAAGCTTTAGATTCAATTAAAGAACTCGCAGCATGGATTAATGAGCATGGCGACGCCGCTGAAGGCATGATCGATGGCATTCAAAATAATGCTATGGCTATTGCCGACATACTTGATGAAGAAACTGGTATTCTCGCCCTCGCGCAAGAATACACGGATACTAAATTATCTGAGCTTCCGCCGGCTACCGCAGACATAGCTGGTATGGTCAAGTATGATGATGAAACTATTAAGAAGAATGAAAAAGGACAACTTTATGTTGCCAAATCTAATTTTACTACTGACGATATAGAACAGGGTGAAATGACCTTCGTTCTTAATGGTGGTTCTGCTCAAGAATAATTTAGTCGCCCATTGGGTTGACTTTATTATAAAAATATTATATAATTTATAAGGAGGCTATAATAATGGCTAACGAAAAGATGATTAACACCAGAATTCAGCTTAAGTATGATACTTTAATCAACTGGGAAGCGTCTACTTTTAAGCTTAAGGCTGGCGAACTTGCTATTGTTACTCTTGCTACCACAAAGGATGGTACTACGGCTGGTACCGCTAATCAGCACCCCGTCCTCTTTAAGGTTGGTACAGGTAACCACACTTTCTCTGAACTCCCTTATGCTTCAGCTCTTGCAGCTGATGTTTATAGCTGGGCTAAAGCCGCAAATGTAATTCTTGACGGTAAGACAATTAAGTTTGTTGATGCTGAAAACAATCCTATTAAATCCGTTGAACTCAATTACATCACTTCTGCTGAGGCTCAGGATCTTATCGATGCTGCTCTCGTATCTGTAAATGCAGCTATCGATGCTATCAATGATGAAGAAACCGGTATTTTAGCTCAGGCTAAGTCTTATGTTGATACAGAAGATATCTTTGAAACAGATATGAATACTATCAATGCTCTTGGAGGTATTGCTGCAAATGTAAACCTTAATGGTCTTACAACTCATGAGGTTCTTAAGAAGCTTCTTTATCCCTATGTAGACGCAACTGTAGGTAATGCTACTGCATCTCCTAACGGTGGTACTTATGAAAAGGGCGTAACTAAGACAATCAGCCAGGTTAGTATTTCTATTACTAAGAAGTCTGAACCTATCACTAGTGTTGCTCTTTACAATGGCTCTACTCTTATTGAAGAGAAGACTGGTGATGCGGTTAAAAACGGTGGTACAATAACCTTCTCTGGACTTAGTGTTGAGGTTCCTACCAATGGCAATCAGCTCACAGTTAAAGTTACTTATCCCGATGCTAATGGTAATGCTAAGACTGTAGAAAAGAAAACTACAGCAATGACATTTGTATATCCTTACTATATGGGTTCTTGCGCTGCTGGTACCGCTATTGATGAAGCTCTTGTTGAAAGCCTTACTAAGAAGGTTGAATCCAAGGGTAATAAATCTTGCACCTATACAGTAGAGCAGGGATATATGGTATTTGCTTACCCTAAGGCTCATGGTGTTCTTAAGAGCATTCTTGACCCCAATAACTTTGAAACTCTTGGTAACTATACTCGCCACGAGGTTAATGTTACTGGATTAGATGGAACTTCCCAAGCTTATTATGTTTACGTAAGTGGTTCTTGCTCCGTTAGCGGATTCACCGTAAACTTTAAGTATTAATTGATTCAGGAGGATTTGAAAAATGGCTATTGAAAATACTTATTTAACAGGTAATGCTATTCAGTTAGGTAGTAGTGGTTTTGACCTTGCTGCCCCCGCCCCTCTTGATACTAGAGCCACAGTACCTACTTTTGCCGGCTTAGCTGCATTAAAGAACGGTGGCGCAGTATATGAGGGTATGCGCGTATATGTTGAAACTGGCGACGAACAAGGTAATTACCAGTATATTAATGGCGAGTGGAAGAGCGAAACTAAAGAAATTATTGATTTAGTAAATGCTACAGCTACTGCCGCAATGGAATTTAAGGGCGCTACTGCAACACTTCCCGAAAACGCAACCAAGGGCGATATGTACAAAGTTGCTGGTGAAAATATCAATATTACAATTGATGGTGTAGCAGCTAAAATTGGTGACTCTGTAGTATACGACGGTGAAAAGTGGTATCTTATTCCTTCTGGTGACGATATTGAAGACACTTGGCGTATTATTAAAATAAACGGAGCTTCTTTGGGCGGTATCGCAGAGGGTAAGACACTTAATCTTACTGCTGGCGATAAACTTAACGTAGGTATTGATGAAAATACTGGCGATGTAGTTTACAGCCACGAAGAAATTGCCGCTCCTACCGTTAAGAAGGTTGGCGAGGACGAAGGCGATGAGCCGACTCGCACATATATCGCAAGTATCGAGACCGATGGCTACGGTCACATTACTGGCTATAAGACCGCAACTGAAAATGTAGAAGATACTGATACTACTTATGAGTTCGAAGGTCTTCCCAAAGGAGAAGATGAGACTGCTCCTTCTAATGTTAGCTTCCAGGTTAAATCCAGCGACGCAGACTCTGCCGAAGTTATCTACCTTGACGCATATAACAAGAACGAGGCTGATGGTAAGTTTGTTGCAAAGGAAGCAGGAAAGTCTCTTATTTCTGATACTGAAATTGCTAGACTCGCAGAAGTTGATAACTATGATGACGAAGAAGTTCGTGGTCTTATCGGTGATAATACTGACGCTATTGATGAACTTTCTGAATATGTTGGTACTTTCACCCATAGCACCGCTAAAACTGTTGTTGAATACGTTGATGCTAGAACATCTGGTATTGCTACTTCTGATAATCTTGAACAACTTGATAATCGTGTAAAAGCTGTTGAAGGCTTTGTTGATACACATAAGAATGATTATACTAATGATCAGATTGACCAAGCTATCGGAGATGCTACTGGCGCTCTTGGCACGATGTCTACAAAGGATGCCAACGATTATTTAACAAAGACTGAAATCGAAGCTACTTATGCTACTGACGCAAACGCTCAGAAGTATGCTAAGGACGTTGAAGATAAGCTTGCTGACTATACTAAGACCGCGGATCTTCCTACAGACCTTGGCGATTTCACAAATAACGCTGGCTATGCGAAGACTACTGAAGTTGCTAACACATATGCAACTAAGGAAGAGCTTAGTGCCGTTGATGATAAGTTTGAGGATTACAATACAAAAGAAGCTCAGAAAGTAACTGATGATGCTCAGAACGATAGAATTAAGGCTATCGAAGATACATATCTTGTTGAAGCAGACATCGCTGACTTCGAAACAAAAGATAATGTTAAGAAGGTTGCTGATGACCTCGCAGCATATGTAGAGTCTAATGACAAAGCTCTCGCTGAGGCGGTTGAAGCTCTTGAAGATGCTGATACAGCGCTTGGTAATCGTATCACAACTCTCGAAGGTTACTTTACTGGCGACAATGGTACTGTAGCTGACCAGATTGAGGCTGCTGTAGCCGCAGAAGCTGCTCTTCGTGAAGCCGCTGATGGTGAGTTAAGCTCTGCTATTGAAAATATCGAGAAAGAAATTGAGGGTAAGCTCCATACTAAGGATGAAATTGAAGCTGCTGCTATTGAAGCTGTTAATGATTTAATTGCCGGTGTAGATGACGAAACCGCTACTCTTGAAACTCTTACTTCTCTTGTTGAATACTTAAATGATCATGGCGATGTGGTTACGGGCTTAACTAATGGTGTTGAAACAGCTAACACCAATGCCTCTAACGCTGTTAAAACCGCTGATGCTGCTTCTGAAGTTGCTGATGGTGCGGCTACTATAGCTAATGAAGCTAGGGAAATCGCTACTAACGCTGTAACTGGTGCTACTACTGCTGCCGCTACGGCTACTGAACAGGCTGGTATTGCTACCGAAAAGGCGGGCGAAGCTGCTAATAGTGCTGCTGCTGCCGATGCTTCTGCTAAGGCTGCTGCTGATTCTGCAGAAGAGGCTGGCGGTTACGCTGCTGATGCTTTAGCTTCCGCAGAAAATGCTAGTAGCTTTGCTGACAATGCTGAGGCTTCTGCTCAAACTGCTAATGTTGCCGCAGGAGAGGCTGAAGCTGCTCAAGCTCTTGCTGAAACTGCTAAGGGCGCTGCAGAAACTGCTCAGGGTCTCGCAGAAGAAGCTAGAGACGCTGCTGAAGGTTTCGCTACTGAAGCTAAGAATGCTCAGAGCGCTGCTGAAAAGGCAAAGGCTGACGCTGAAGACATTTTAACTCAGGTAACTAATGTTGCTAATGGCGCACAGGCTACAGCTGACGAAGCTAAGGAACTTGCAGAAGGCGCAGTTGCTACAGCTGGTGAAGCTAAGACTGCTGCAGAAGGTGCGGTTGGTACTGCTAATGCGGCTAAGGCTAAGGCTGATACCGCTGTTCAGGCTGCTGGTACTGGTTTAAAGATTACTACCGGCACTGAAGATGCTCCTACGGTTCCTACTGTTGAAATTGATGATACTGTTGTATTCATCTTCAACTGCGGTTCCGCTACCACTAATATAGACTAATTAAAATAAAGGGGGAGAGATAATCCTCTCCCCCAAATATATAAAGGAGAATTATTATGGGATTAAAGAAAACTAATTACACAATTGAAGAAATGGGTATAACCATTCCTACCGCTTATGCCCAGATCACAAATCTTTTTATCGATCTTAGCGGCGAAGCGCACGCTCGCTTCTCTATCCAACAGACAAGAGAAGATATCAAGGCAAAGTAGGATTTAGAAACAAAATCGTTTAACTGTGTTATCGACAAAGACCTCCCTGCTCACAATCAGATTTACACGAAGGCTAAAGAAACTATATTTACAGATTGGGAAGACGATATAGTAGAAGCCGAATAATTTATAAGGAGGCTATTAAACGATGGAAAAAGAAATTTTTGGTCGTCTTAAATTGAATATAAATACGCCTTCTTATTGGGAGTCTTTAACAGAGGCTCCTTTAAAAGGCGAAATGATTATATATGAGGGTGATACGCCCCGCATTAAAATCGGTGACGGTAAAACTCTCGCCAACGCTCTTCCTTTTGTGGCGTTAACCCCAGAGGAAGTAAATAAAATAATTGAGGATTTAATCGGAGCAGCTCCAGATGAACTCAATACTTTAAAAGAACTTGCTGATGCTTTGAAAGAAAACGAAGATATATTAGAAGTATTAGAAGATGCGATTGCTAATAAACTTGATAAAACACAGCAAGATATTATTCTTAACGATCCCGATGGAAATTATGCTTATGGGCCTTATGCTCTTGCGCAGGGTAAAGGAACAACAGCTCGCGCACTTTATACTCACGCCGAAGGTATAAATACTATTGCCGGTGGTGAAGAGGGTGGCGGAGATGGCGCAGCAGCACATGCAGAGGGTTCAGGAACTAAAGCTTTTGGTACTGCGTCTCACGCCGAAGGTAAAGAAACTACTGCCTATGCATCTTTCTCTCACGCAGAAGGATATCAAACAAATGCTTCTGGTTCTTATTCTCACGCCGAAGGTTTAGGAAGTTCAGCCAGTGCTCAGTATTCTCATGCAGAAGGATATAATACAAAGTCTTGGGGAAATGGCTCTCATACAGAAGGTGTTAACACCGAAGCAGATAGCGAAGGTTCTCATGCAGAGGGTAAAGAAACCTGGGCTCAAGGTGCTTATGCCCATGCCGAAGGTAAGAGTACTTTCGCCACAGGACCAGCCGCACACGCAGAGGGTTCTGGAACCAGCGCTTTTGGCACAGCCTCTCATGCAGAAGGTAAATCAACTTTGGCAGACGCATCTTATGCACACGCAGAAGGTTTTGAAACAAAGGCAAAGGGTCAATCCTCTCACGCAGAAGGTAATGGAACCGAGGCACGCGCGCATATGTCTCACGCGGAGGGTCAAGGAACAATCGCAGCTTCCACTTGGCAACATGTAGAAGGTAAATATAATATCGAAGATCCTTTACACCAATACTTACACATAATCGGTAATGGTACTGATAATGAAAATCGCTCAAACGCTTTCACAGTTAGGTCAAATGGTGAAGGATGGTTTGCAGGCGGTATTACTATTGGTGATGGAAATGCTAAAGTACTTACTGAAAATGATAAAATAGATATAGTAAGAGATGCAATGGGTCTTGTTTATGAACATCCGGCGATGGATCCTACTTTATTACCTTTCCGCTTAGAAGAGGCTGGTAATTATACACCTGCTCTAAGTCCTGAGCAAGCTGCTGGCGCGGTAATGGAAGTAACAGTTGAAGCAAGTACTGATACGTCATTCCCCGATAAGCCTATGCTTTTAGTTTTACCTCTTGGTATGGAATTTACCTTTGATGTTATTCCCACAAACGGAGCAGCACAAGTAATTATTTATAAGTCAAATTCTACAGAATTAGATATTACAAAAGCAGAGCTTGTATATCAAGGTGTTCTTACTAGTACTTATCAAGTAATTAACGATTATAAATTTACTGGCTATCTTATTGCTGCTTATGGTGGCCCCGTAAAAGTATCAAAGTTGAAGGGTAGTATTACTGGAGCAGTAAAGCCGAGTGTAGATAGCGATGTTTATTTTGATAATGGCGTTATTAGGCTTAAACAAAGATTTGAGTCTATTATGGATAATGGAGCTTTAAACTCATTAACCTTTAATGATATTGGTGGGAATTCGGTAACAGGTGATTATAGTATAGCACAAGGTATAGATACTCAAGCTATTGGGTATGCTTCTCATGCATCCGGTGGCAATACAGTAGCTGAAGGTTCATACTCACACGCTGAAGGAGGTCTTACTCAAGCTATAGGAGATTGGTCTCATGCAGAAGGTAAAAGTAGTAAAGCTATAGGAGATTGGTCTCATGCTGAAGGTTTTCAGACTGTTGCAAAAGGTGAATATCAACACGCACAAGGTAAATGGAATATTGAAGACACTGAAGAGAAGTACGCGCATATCGTAGGTAATGGTGAAAGAAATGCTCGTTCCAATGCACATACTTTGGATTGGTCTGGTAATGCTTGGTTCGCTGGTGATGTAACCGTTGGCGCAGATAAAAAGAAATTAGTTACAGAAGATAAAATAGATGAAAAAATTGCAGCCTTTGTAGATTCAGCTCCTGAGACACTTAATACATTAAATGAACTCGCAGCTGCACTTGGTGATGATCCTAACTTTGCAACTACAGTAGCTTCTGAGTTAGGAAAAAAGGCTGATAAAGATAATATCCAATGGACAGATATTAAAAACACTCCTTCTATCGCCATTGGCACAGATTATAATAATACATCAACAGTTGTAGGTTCGATATCTGGAGAAGATGCGAATACAGCTTCTCAGCCTTATGCTTTTGCCGAAGGTCAAGGAACAACAGCGTCTGGACTATATGCCCATGCCGAAGGTAAAAACACAATAGCAGAAGGTCATGGTTCTCACGCTCAGGGTAGTGGTACTCATGCAAAAGGAGAGAAGTCTCATGCAGAAGGTTTTAAAACATTTGCAATTGGACATAACTCTCATGCCGAGGGTGATTCCACAATAGCGAGAGGCCAATCTCAGCATGTTCAAGGTGTAGCAAACGTTGAAGACATGAATGGCGAATTCCTCCATATTATTGGTAATGGCTGGATAGATGAAGAGAATCAGTTACATAGATCAAATGCTCATACTGTTGACTGGAAAGGTAATGCTTG
>JAEIGA010015674.1_pt1 | contig 11537 bp, 4 predicted proteins | sample 9270691 | NCBI WGS metagenome assembly JAEIGA01 (sample SAMN17057246, study PRJNA624740) | gut metagenome | biome: biome; isolation source: fecal sample | host: Bos grunniens | place: China: Xizang | collected 2019
CCTAGAAATGCTCAAACGCAGAGACATTTAACAATGTTACTTGGAATGGTCTACGCTATATGTTGTGACAAATGTATTGAGTTTGTTATGTTAAGACCGTCTGAGTGGAGAAAGATGGCTAATATTAAAAAAGAAAAGTTAGGTAGAAAACGTAATGAACTAAAGCAATGGAGCAAGGACTTGGTTAATGAACTATACAACATTGATGTTGAGGATGATGAATCAGATGCAATATTAATTGGATATGGGTATATTCAAAGTTTTAATGAATAAAAGGTGATAATTATGAGTAAAAATACAAAACCTCAAATAGAGTTTAAAGAAATAAAAGATGCTGATTTGGAGGCTCTTAAGGATGCAGTTGAAAAACACCCTATAGTAGATATTATACCGAGTGATAATGACGAGAACTATATGGGTAAATATACTAAAAAGGCATTAGATAGTTTATCGTGTTTTATGAATAGAGTTGCATTTCTTGGTACTAATCTTGAATATGGCGAAGAGGCAAAGTTAGTAAATTATACTAATATGTTGTGTAGACTTGCCAACGAGATAAAGTATATTGAAGAATGTGAAGAGATAGATAATGATTTTTGTAGTTTGATGTATGACTCTGGAGAAATATCAGGGTTGAGAAGTTATTTTGATTGAAAGGATGATTAATATGACAGTTAAAGAATTTGTAGATGGATATACACAGTTAGGTAGCGAACACTTAAAAGAGAAATATGTTAAGGACAATCTTAATATAGAGCCTTATGTACCTTTTCAGTATAAAAAAGAGTTGTGCGAGAATATAGTGGCTAAGAGTTTCTTTGAACACGATAACGAGATTGACGCTCTAACTGGCACATATAATAATGTTAAGATTCAAGTTGACAGTAATGTTAATTACTTCTTGTTTAATATGATGATTGTAAACACTCATACTGATTTAGAGATTGACGAGTATAGTTATGAGTTGTTTGATTTACTGGCTAGTTCTGGGGTGTTAGAAGTGATATTAAAGACTATCCCAGAGAGTGAATTGGTAATGTGGAAGTTCGTTAATCAGAATGTTATTAACGACTTTATGACTAATCATTGTAGTACAAAAGCATATATGGAACAACTGGGATTAAAGGTTGTTGCTGGATTGGAAGGATTTTTAAGTGTGTTATTAGAATCGGTAGATAAAAAGATACAGAATGGTGACATAGATATTGAAGGACTTATGAATTATATAAATACTAATAAAAAGGATTGATGAAGAATGGGTAAAAATAGCGGAGTTATAGACGAAGCCAAGCTAATGAGTTTCTTAGATGCCATTGCGAAAGATATAGCTTTACAAGCACAGGATTGTTTAACAAATGCGACCGTTGGTGCAATTAACAATTATTACGGTTGGATACATCCTAAATATTATGAACGAACCTATAACTTCGCTGACAATTCGTATTTACCATATTATAGTAGTGAGGGTACATACCATATTGGTGGGGTTCAGATAGGCGATATGATGGCTGATGAAGTATATCAGATACCAGCATATCAAGTTATTGATTTGGCTATTCATGGTTGGCATGGTCATCCGTGTGAAGAATTGTATCAAAATCCTTCACCATTGGATGAGATCATAAAGGCGAGAGATAAATTTATAAAAAATAGAGAGAAATATGTAAGCAAAGCAGAAGTTAAGTATTCGTATTTATTAAGGTAGGTGAGGTAGAATGGCAGATAGATATAGTACGCTAGTTACGATTAGCACTGGCGTTGATAAAAGGAGTGTTAAAAAGGCTTCTGATGATATATCAAGTTTCGTTGATGGTATGCAAAAACAAATAAAAGAAGCTGAAAAAGCGGCTAGAGAAATTGATATAACGAGTGATTTAAGTGACGAGCTTAAGACAGTAAAAAAAGAATTAGAAGATACAAAAAAGAGTATAAAAAAAGACCTTAAAGATTTAGCAAAGGGAAGTGTTACTCAAAAGGATTTTGATATTTATACTAAATCAATATCTCAAAGAATGGAAGAGATGCAAAAGCAAATAGATGAGTCCGTTGCTTCGATTAATAAATCCTTAAATACAATTAGTGCTGATAAAATGAGTTCAGACTTTTTGTATCAGATTAATAAAGTAAAAACCGCTATGAAAGAATTTGGCGAAGTTGCTCAAACGGTACAGTCTTCATTTGGTGATAGTTTTTCTAAACTTAAATTTAGTGATACTCCTATGTCGGCTCGATTAACAAAAATTAAATCAGATGTAGAAGAGACTGATGAGAAGTTGTTAAAAATGTATGACGACTTTGAAAAAGTTCCAGAAGACATAATTCCGAGTGGTAATATTAAGAAAAAACAGTCTGAAATTGATAGTTTAGTAGAGTCATATAAAGAATTAAGTGATGAGATAAATAACGTAAAAAACCAGACGTCAGATACATCTGACACTGATAAAAAGATTCTATTAGAACAAACTTTATTACAGATTGAAAAGGAAAGGCAATTAATAGCAAATAAACTTTTATTAATACAGCAAGTAATGTCGTATAATGATAAGTACAAAGATATATCATTTAATATTGATATGGATGATATGGAAGAAGATACCGATATATTTGCAGATGAATATGAGAAAAGATTAAATAAATTAAGCAAGTTGGTTACAAAATTTTCCAACGAAGAAGCTAAGGCAATTAAGAATGTTGATACCGCAGATGTCAATATGTTTAAAGTGAGAGATGGGGTTATTAAAGTTCCTCTTGAACTTGATTACTCTTATGATGAGTTCAAAAAGAAAATTCATAGTCTTATACAAGATTTGGTTGCTGATACTAAGAAATTTGCATCTAAAGATAACAATAAGATACGCCTAGAGTTTGAAGATCTTGATAAAGATATAGAATCAAGACTCAACTCATTACAGTCAAAATATAAACTTAATATTACTACTAATTTAGATGACGAGAAAAATGGGTTGTTTGCTAATGTTAAGAAGGCTGTAAAAAAAGTTAAAGAAATTATCAAAGATGTTCCTATTGAAATTGGAACTATTACTGTATCAGATAAAGCATTGGAGTCTGCTGGCAGAAGAATTATTGATGCTGTTCTTCCAGCTAAAGATTTGTCAAAAGCTGTGTCTGAGTATAGTAAGGCGATAGATAAGATTTCTAATTTCGGTAAAACTGAGAAGTTTAATTTTGCTGACTTGCTTACCGAGTCTGTAATTAAGACTATAACTTCAATAGATACACTACTTGATAGAATTCCTCAGATTGCCAGGGAATTAAAAGATGTTAAAAATGCTTTTCCAGATACGTCAAAAACTGATGGTGTATATGCTACTAAAGAAGATGTAAATAATCTTCTAGCTCTAACAAAGCAGTTGAATGACATTAAAGTGGCTATTAATGAGTTAAACAACAGAAAGATTAATATCGGCATTAATCCAAAAGGATTTAATAGCATAGTAGATGAACTCAAAGAAGTAGAAAGAGTTATGGCAAGAGCCTTTAATGTGAAGAACATTGATGAATTAGAGTCTGATTTACGCCAGAGTTTAAAACTACTAGAGCAAGTTAAAACTAAACAAGGTGAGTTATCTAAGAGGGGTTATAAACAATATGTGCCGTTTTTTGAAGAGTACGATAAGTATATAAAGAATGGTGGAGGCAAGTCTTTTGCAGATATGTCTTGGCTTGACGATAGTGGCAATGAGATTAAATTTACCGCTGAGCAATTAGAAATATTAAACGATAAATATGCTGAATATGTAAAGTATGTTAAAGAGGCTAAGAAGGAAACTTCTGCTGATACAACGGATGATTTTACAAATAAGCAGATTGACAATTTAGAAAGACTAAATAAAATTGCTAAGGATATATATGATGACTTACAAGGTAAAACTATAGAACTTCATTTTGACACAAACGAGGTAGATAAGTTTAGAAATGCTATTTTAGAATTAAAAGAAGTGTTATCTAAGGCTTTTAATGTTAAGACCGAGAGTGAGTTGAATAAGTCTTTAGTTAATTCGTTGTCATTGCTTGATAAGGTAAAGACTAAATCTGGAGAGTTATCTAAGCGTGGTTATAAACAGTATATTCCGTTTTTCGAGGAATATGATAAATATAAAAACGCTGGTGGTAATAAAGAGTTTAGTGATATTAGTTGGAGTGGTAAAGATGGCAATACAATTAAGTTTACTGCTGAACAACTTGAAGTATTAAATAAACAATATACTGAATATAATAAACACAAAAAAGAAAGTGTCGACGGTAAGTTAGGTATAGATAATAATATTATACAAGAGATTAACAAGATTAATGAGCTAAATCAATCTCTTGAAGTTGTAAAAACAACTATAAAAGAAAAGAATGAGTTGTTTGAGGCTGAGGCTGGAATTGTTTCTGGTGTTGCTAAAAGAGAAATTGACGATTTAAAACCACTAAAAACCACGCTAGGTTCTATTAGTGGATATTTAGACAAAATAAATAAGAACTCAAATATAGGGTTGTCAATAACTACGCAAGGAGATTTTGATAAGCTTAATGCATCAATCAATAATGTTGTAGAATCTGTTGATAATAAAAATGCTTCTATTATTGCTGAGAAGAATATTGTTAATAAAACAGTTCCAGAAGAAGTTGATAAGTTTAAGGGATTAGCATCTGTTTTAAAGAATGTTGAAGGCAGTATGAAGACTATAAAAGAAAAGTCTAAAGTTAAAGTAGATGCTGGGGTCAAACAGGGTAGTAAATCATCTAAGGATTCTGATGATAAATCATCTAATGATGAAGTTAAGAAAACGGTTGATAGTATTAAATTCTTAAAGAGACATTTAAAAGACTACTTTGCTATTAAGTCTAAGATCAATAGTGGGGATTCACTATCAAAAGAAGAACAAGGTATTTGGAATAGTATAAGCTCTGGAATTTCTAAAGCTACTTCTCGCATTGGTGAATTTTCTAATCAAAATGAGAAAGTAGTCAATGCGTTGCGAGACTTTGATATAGCTTATAATAAAACCTTAAGCACTATCAATGAGAAGAACATTGGTAGTGAGCTTAAAGATGGTACTAAGGCTGTTAAAGAATTTTACTCAGCGGTTAATAAATTACTAACATTAGGCGGTAATAGTGACGCAAGAGGCGTAAATAATATTATAGATGAAATCACAAATAAAGTTAAAGAGTTGAAAAGATATTCAAATGTTGATTTATCTGAAATAGATGCAAATCTTAACTCAAAGATGAGGTCTGACTTTTTAAATAGGGTTGGTAAGAATGTTAATAAATATTCTGAGAATGTAAACAGTGGTAGATATGTTAATTCCGACAAGTTTGAAGAATATATAAAGTGGGTTAATATATTAGAATCAAAGCTCCCTATTAATTTTACAGATGAAGAATCTATAAAAGAAATTGATAAAGTTATCGTCAAACTTCGAGAAGCCGAGAAAGAGCTTAACAATTTTAACAACATTAAAGTTGATGGTAAAAACTTATACAGATTTCAGTCACAAGTAGCTAAGTTTATGCAAGATAATTCAAAGGCTGTGAAGAAGTATTCTGTTGACTTTGAGAAGATTAAAGAAGCAATGAAGAATGTTAATTCTGAGGCTGATTTATCTAATCTGATGGCACAATTCGGTAAGTTAGAAGCTAGAATTAGACTTGCTGGAGATACTGGAAGAACTGCATTTGATAAGTTGAGAGAGCGTATTAAATCTGTAGGTGCTACTCTCGTATCTTATGTATCTGTGTTTGACTTAGTAATGTATGCTAGAGAAATTGCAAGTGCGGTTACAGAAGTTGATACCGCTCTTACGGAACTTGTTAAAGTTTCCGATATGTCTAATGCTAGATTACAACAGTCATTTGAGAAATCAAGAGATACTGCTAAAGAATTAGGTGCTACATTAAGTGATACGATTCAAGCAACTGCTGACTGGAGTAGATTAGGTTATGATCCAGACCAAGCTGAGGAACTTGGTAAGATTGCATTATTGTATAAGAATGTTGGAGACAACATTGATATAGAAACTGCTAACCAGTCATTAATATCAACATTACAAGGTTTTCAATTACAGGCTGAGCAAGCTGAAAGTATAGTTGATAAATTTAATGAGGTAGCAAACAACTACGCTATTGATAGTGGTGGTATTGGTCAAGCATTACAAAGAAGTGCAGCTTCGTTTAATGCGGCTAATACAAGTTTGTCCGAGAGTATTGCTCTCGTTACAGCAACTAAACTACATTGGTTGTGTATATGGTGACATATACTTAGAATACATTTAATTGCTGGGAAACCCTTAGAGCCTTTCACTACAATATATGTGAAAACAATATATGAAAGTCTAAAAACGAAAGGATTGGGTAATCAGCATCCAAGTACCCTAACGTAATACCTAGACCATAGGTTAGTTAAGTCGAGGGTAAAGGTTCAACGACTAGATTCGTGTCGAGTTATAGACTAGAGAATAATGGTGGAAATCCAGAATATCTATAACAATAATCGTAGGGCGCAAATGCGTGGGTGAAATCCCCTTAAATCGAAATGGTGTACTCTCTATATATATTATAGAGATGAAGATATAGTCTATACTCTTATGAAAATAAGAGATTATTATAAAATTTTAGAATGAAGTAGTTCAAGACCCAGATTCCGTGGGTAATATGTGGAAAACTGTATCTGCTAGATTGCGTGGAGCAGAAGCAGAATTGAAAGCAATGGGAGAAGATACGGAAGGTCTTGTAGAAACAACCTCTAAACTTAGAGGACTTGTCAAGGGAATGACTGGATTCGATATTATGGAAGATGAAAATACCTACAAATCTATATATGACATTGTTGTAGGTATCGGAGAAAAATGGGGAGAGTTAACTGATATACAACAGGCTTCTCTCTTGGAATCATTAGCTGGTAAGTTACAGAGTAATAGATTAGCGGCTGCTTTGCAGAATGTAGACCAGATAAAAGAGATATATAAAACAGCCGAAAACTCTGCTGGTAGTGCTATGAAAGAACAAGAGCATTATGCAGAAAGTGTACAATATTCTTTGGATAGTTTTAAAGCATCTGCTGAATCATTAGCAAGTACATTTTTAGATTCAGATTTCTTAAAGGGATTTGTTGATACTGGTTCTAAAGCCTTAGATATTATTGAGAAATTGCTAGATGCCATAGGTAGTTTTCCTGCCGTTGCTAGTGTAGCTGGACTTGCATTAGATAAGATGATGGATATATCTATCTTTAGTCGAGCAAAAGGTAAGTATGGTGAAGATGCTGGATTCCAAAATAATCTTTCTAAAGATGGTATAAAAGAGTTCTTTACAAGAAACTTTACTGCACAACCTATATTTAGTGAGGATGAAATAAACGCATTACAGAAATATAACTCATTGCTTATTGATGGTAAAAGTGAGACAGAGGCGTTTGAGAAGACTCTCAAAAATGCAAGACCTACAGTTCAAGACTTTGCTAAATCAACTGATGATTTAAGTGGAGCTTTGAGTAATATTCCTAAACAGAATAAAGCTGTAACATTCTTAAGATCTTTGGGTACAAGTTTATTGAATATGGGTGTTATTGCATTAGTATCAATTGGTATTAGTGCATTAATTGGATGGTTAGATAAACTTATAGTTACGTCTAAAGAAGCTAAAGAAAGTTTTGATTCTCTTCAAGATGAAATTAAAAGCGGAGAGGATGAAGTAAAAGAATTAAATTCTGAAATTACCGAGATTGATAAGAAGATTGCAGAAATACAATCGAAAGGTAAAATAGAATTAAGTGACCAAGCTGAACTCGAAAGACTTCAAAGTGAAAGAACTGAATTAGAGGCTCAATTAGCTTTACAAGAAAAACTTAATAAAGCTAAAAAGCAAGAGGCTACTAACGAAACATTAAAAGATTATAAACCTCTAACTAAAAAGGCTCGTAAGGCTTTAATGGATTTTCCAGAAGAACCTATGTCTTTGGAGGAATTTAATAAAGCGAATGAAGCTAGTAATAACGCTTTTATAGATACGTATGGCGATTACGAAACATATTATAATGGCATGATGAAAAACATAGAGGAATTTTATGATGTCAATAAAAAGCGTATAGAAGAAAACAAAAGAATATTAGAGGGTCAAATTCCAGAAATTGAAGCCGCCATTGCTCAAATAGAATCTACCAATCCTAATGGTAAAGGCTTAAGTGATGATGATTTAAAACGATACAAAGAATACAAAAATATACTTAATGAGATGTATGAAAGGGTATATGACAACAAAGACTATTATGATATTGTATTAAAACCAGTTCTTGCGAAAGATAGCTTAAAGAATTTTGAACAACAGTTTAAAGATACTGTTAACACTAAGGGGTTAAGCATAGACGATTTTTTAAACAAGGATGGTACTGCTGACAGAAAAAAGATGAAACAGTATTTTGATGATACTGTTGTAGATGGTTTCTTTGACTCCTTACACGAAAATGGCGTTTATGTAACTGATGCATTAAAAAGGTTGTTTGATATTAATAATGTTGAGGTTGAAGAAAGAAAAAATAATAATTTATCATTTGGTCAAAATAGTTTAACTGCTGACTTGAATACCAAAGAATTCGAGAAAGAGTATGAACAAAGAAAAGAAATTATCAAAGAAGAGATGTCGAAGTTTGCTGATTGGTCTAAGGATAATCCAGAATTACAACAATTTGGAGAACAGATACGTAATAACACTGTTCGTTCTATGTTTGGTAATGTTAATATGGATGACCGAGTTGTTATACAATGGACTGATACGTTAAAACGTAAATATTCTGAGGCATTAAAGGAATGGGGGTATGAACCAGAAACAGGAGGCGTTGATACCGTTCTTGGTGCAAGTTCTTCTTTTAATATTGGAGATAAAGAAGTTGAGTTTGCATTTACCCCTGTAGTTAATACCGATGGTGAAGCTGAGTTATTAGGAATAAATACCGTAGAAGCATATATTGATAGGATAATTTCAGAGGCGATAAAAGACGGTGATTGGAGCATTGAGGAAATATTAGCTTTGGACAAAGAAGGTGTCGAAAACGCTGATGTTTACGATAGTGCTGGTAAAAAGGTAGGGCAAACATTTATACACGGAATAATTGCTGGTATAGATAATTCCGAGGGTATTTCTGCTAGAACCGTAGGAGAGCTGATGCATTTCTCTGGTAAGTATGGTGCTATCGGTATGGCAAATCAAGGTTTCTCTGATTACACTAATAACGCTATCGGTAATCATCTCTTTGGAAGTAATCCTTATTCTAATACTTCAACTGGAAATGAAACTGCTGATTATTATTCAAATCAACAATACCAATTGTTTGAGAAAAAGAAAAAAGAAATAACTGAGTATGTTGAAAAGAATTTTAAACCAGAAGAAGTTAAGGTTCTTCTTGGTATGGATATACCTAAAAAGGTATTGAGAATGACCGAGAAAGAAATAAAGGCTTGGCTTAAAGGTCTGGATTTAAAAGTAGAAATAAAAGATGCTGAATTCTCTGGTGAAGGCACGTTTAAGAATCTTGATTCTGTTAAAAGTGGCTTAGGTAGTATTACTGATGCTCTAGGAGATTACATTCAAAATGGTTCTAAGATGGATCCAAGTAAGATATTTGCTCTTAACGAAGTGAGTGGTTATGAAGAGTTCGCAGATGTATTAGCTCAATACCCAGATGATATTGAAAAGGTAAGACAAGCGTTTAATCAGCTAGGAACTACTTTCCTTGATACAAGCGGTATGTTAGATAACCTTACACAAGCAAATCAAGAACTCTACATTCAACAGTTAGAAAATATGGGTGTAGAAAATGCAAGAGAATTTACTATGTCCAGATTAATTAACACTGATACTGAGGCACAAACCGAATTATTAAATCTTGCAAATAATTATGGTTTAGTTTCTGCTGAAAGTGTTGATATGAATAATTTAACCATTGAAAGTATAAAGTCTTTAAATGAAGAAGCGAAAGCCGCTGGCGTTGATGCTACTGCGTTATCCATTTATCTTGCTAGAAAAATGATGGCAAGTACATCTTCACTATCCACTAGCGCAAGTATTAATAGTTTGTCTGCGTTATGTGAGGCGTTGGGTATTGCAGTTGCAGAATTAAAAGACTATCAAGATGCCCTTGCTGGAAAAGGTACGGCTGGAAGAAATGTTAAAACCGTAAAGGTTAACGGAGTTAAAAGTGTTCAAGCTGACTATATGGCACAAAGTGGAATAGAGGCAGAAGGAAGAAAGACAGTGGAGCGTAAGCTTAACAAAAAGGCGAATATTACTGCTAAGTTTAAAGATTTAGCTAAAAACTCGCCTAGCTCATCTTCTAACTCCCCAAGTTCATCTTCTACCTCTCCTAAGAAAACTAAAACTAAGAAAACCAAAACCAAGAAATCTATGTCTCTTACTAAAACTCTATACAACTGGATAGAGCGTAAACTAGATGTTGTCGCAAGAAAGGCAGATAGAGCGCAAGAAAGAATAGATAGATTACTTGACTGGGATAAGAAGAAACTGGCTACGGCAAAAGCTTTGAAAGCTGTCGAAGAACAATTAGATGCTAATCTTCAAGCGGCAAAAAGATATTACAAGTATGCAAAAGATGCGTCTAAGGAGGCGGCTAAAGAGGCAGTAGCACAAGTTAAGAAAGAAGGCTCTAAGGCTCAGAAAAAGAAGTATGGTAAAAATCTTTCTCAAACTACTATGAATAAGTATATGAACTTAGTTGAAGAGGGTAAGATTGGTAAGGATGACATTCAAGCTATAAAAGATCCTCGCATTAAGGCATTTGTAGATACTTATATCGAATGGTATGAGAAAATGAAAGCCGTAGAGGATGAAGCTGATTCGTTAACTGATGAGTTAAAAGAGCTGTATGATACACTAGCTCATAATCCTATAGATAGATGTGCAGAACAAGTTGAGAAATTAAACGACCAATTAACTATACTACAAGGTAAAGCTAATAATAGTATTTATAATCTCAATTCAAGTGCAGTAAATATGGCTAAACAGTTTTCTGAGATTAATGATATTTTGAGTGATACTATCGAGGAAACTGATATATTAAACTCAAGAATATCTGACGAAGAACCTAAAGAAAGTTCAATTAATAAAATCAGAAAAGTTATTGGTCTTGCTAGTAAAGATGATTTATCAAATCAATTCTTTACTGAACAGATATTAAATACTATTAACAAGAATAGAGATGACCAAGTTAATAACCAAAGAAAGACCTTAGAAGAGTATAATCAAGCCGCAGGCGAGACCTTAAATTATTATACTAAGGCAGTGGAAAATCTTGATGAGAAAACTAATAAAGCTATAAAGTTATTAACCGAAAAGACTGCTAAGCAACTTGGTATTTCTAATGAAGAATATAATATTTTGAAAGATGCTATAAGTAGTGGAGAGAGAATATCTACTGATATAATTAATAAGATGAACGACTCTGACGGTAAGGTACTTAATGATTATCTTACAGCGGCTATAAATAAGAGTAGTGCTAAAGACGCTTACGAAGAGGC
>JAEIGA010015675.1_pt1 | contig 11537 bp, 12 predicted proteins | sample 9270691 | NCBI WGS metagenome assembly JAEIGA01 (sample SAMN17057246, study PRJNA624740) | gut metagenome | biome: biome; isolation source: fecal sample | host: Bos grunniens | place: China: Xizang | collected 2019
CAGGGTATTGATTCCATTCGCGAAAGGCACATGAGAAGGCAACCCGAGCACCCAGATCAGGAATACTGGGCATAACCCCACCGGCGCCCCCTCCGAAATCACCTCGGAGGGGGCGCCCCTTTTTAACTCGAACGAGATAAGAACGATGTGCCAACGTAGCAACACAATAGCGCATGATCTATTCTATGCGCAGGACAGCGAGAAGGAACGTCAGACACCCGGCGGACGATTCTCAATCCGCCGGGGTAAGGATTTTACTGTAGCCTACTCCTATTCTACACCAATCGCCGTTTACCCGGATGCCGGCGGTTTTGTCCTGCTGGATTCCACTTGGTTCTCCAGCACAACATCCGGACACCAGAGCAGCGTTCGCCACGCGATTCCATACAATGTCAACCGCATCGAATGCGACTGGCTTGGTCAGAACGAAGTCTGGCGACCATATTCCGGTCTACGCTTTGCAGATTGCTTCAAGGTGTTCATCCGTAACGTAGTGAAAGGCATCGCAATGATCGGCAAAGCTGATAGCGACTATGCCTATTCCAGAAACCGGAACGAGACGCTTGAGAGGTTGAATCGCCTGCGGCTGCTGGCTCAGCTTCACGGCACACCCAAATCGCTGCTTAGCCGGTTGGATAAAAGATCAGCCGCAGTTTCCGATCCGAAGAGGATTCTGGCAGCACAGAAGCGTGCGGTCAACAGAAGGAAGGCGGAGGAAAAGCAGACAAAACAGCGCCGAGAGGAGAACTCGCTGCTCAATAATCTGAGAAACCTGTTACGCACCAATCCCGGCGTACAGGCGGCTATCGATAAAGCAGCAGAGACGCTCTTACAACGTCTTCCTTACCCTGAGTGGGATAGGGTGCCGGCGCTATCACTGAAGCCTTCTGGTGGCATTTCTAAGCAGATTCAGCAATGGGTAAGCAACCATGTAGCCGGTGCAGGTTATAAGCTCTGGTCAACCCAGCTCCGAAACACAGAACACAACTATCTCACGTGTGATCTGTGGTGGCAGAAGGATGGCAGCTTCCGCACCACCAAGGGAGTGGTCATACGCTACCAGGAATTGCAAAGATGCCTGAAACTCTGGAAGGCACGCCGGCTTGTCGGTGAGACTGTTGATAATCGTTACCACGTTCTCCGTAATGACGAGTCTGTGTTGATCATAGGCTGTCATTGCTTCCTCCAGGAGACCGTGCACCGCATCTGGGAGCGGTATGCAGAAAAATCCCAAGAACAAATTGCCCGAGAAGAGGAAGCTCGGCTCTGTGATGCAATGACCTGCCGTGACCAGGTTCTGGCACCGCTGGTAAAGCAGGTGAAGCAGGCATACGACCGATTCACCGCCCCCCCAACAGAACAACATACCTAACAACAATGACAACAGAAAATAAAACAATCAACGTCCACTTCATCGACCTCTACACAGAGGACGAGAATGACGACCTCAACACTATCAACGACGACTCCACCACAGGACTCAGTTTCCAGATAACCCGGGAGGAGTACGCTGATATCCGCAAGGTGCAAAAGGACTTGCTGGCGACGCAGAAAAGCCAGAACGCATCATTCCGTTTCCTGCGTGTCTGCGTAAGCTGGGAAATCGATGAGGAGCCTAACCTGATGATGAATGGCATCGAGTTTCGTCCGCGAAACTCAGAGCTGGAAATCTCAGCGTATGGAGTAGATCTGAACATCTACCACTATGGCGAGCAATCCTGCAAGGTGAAGGCTGACCTCACATCGTACCTGAAAGACCTGTTCCCGGAGATTGACTACCCGAAGGAGATAACGTCTTGGGATGAACTGGCCGGCGAGTTGGCCGGGCATATCACCAAGGAAGTCAGCGTGCGGATCACCGGCGACTTTGCCAAGCAATATCCCATGCTGGCGCGGCCTGAGCTGGATGAAGGCAGCAACCTCAAAGAACTCTGGCGCTTCCGCTACCTCGCATTCCAGTATGAGGAAGCGCCGGCAGACGAAGATGCCGACATGTATGCGCTGGAGTTCGTACAGGTTTATCGCGGCTCTGGCCCGGAACTCGTACTCCGGGTATCGGAAGTGGACGAGGAAGGGAATATCAGCGTCCACAACACCGTGTATTCCACGGAGAATGTCGAGCTGCTGAAGAACGAACAGGATAGCGTTGAGCTCCTGATTCACACCTACGATTCTGAGAAGAAAGGAGGCAGCGATGGGATGGAGCGGTAACTACTGCACGAAGCCGGCGACAAGGAAGGAACAGGCCGAGCTACTGCTGCAAAGGTTCTACGATGACGGCTACACACTCCCGACTCGTGTTCTGAAGCACCGGCTGATCGGAAGCGTGTGGTACGCCAAGGTGGAAACCACCCGGGAAGATGGTTCTGTTCTTCGTTGGATCGCTGTCTGCCTGGTTCGCTGGGAAGACAGCATGCTGCTGCGGAAGATGATGGATAATTCCGTAGGGCCGTACGCAGATGATTGTCCGACCAGCTGGTTCTCTGACGTGCCGGTGGCCGGCAGATTCGACCAGGAATGGCGCGACCGGTGCCATGCCAGACAGGATAGGCACCGGCATACGATGCGACATATCCGAAATCTGGAGGCCAGCGACAGCGTTAGGTTCAGCACCAAATACGATGATGCCGATGTATGGATCTACACCGGCATTCCCTGGCTCTTCCGCAAAACTCCGGGAGGTAACGCCTGTCGCCTCCGCAACTGGCGCAAGCACCTCATCGAAATCAAACCACATAACACACAAGACACGAATATGATCACACAACACTCAAGAAAGGAGGTAGTCCATGCCTAACTGGTGCTTTACCGACTACATGCTCATCGGCTCCGCTGAGGATACCAAGGCGGCGTACGATGCTCTGCACAAGGTGGAGGAAACCAAACGTCCCGGGCCGTTCGCGACATGGAGCTTCGAGTCGAATCCGAACTGGCTGGGCTACGTGGCGGAAGATGTCATTGGCCTTACATGGAGCGCTGTCGCGTGCCGTGGTACCTTTGACAATCTGCGCCTGACCACATGGCAGGACAAATCTGCTGTGGCTCTAAGTACGGAAACCGCATGGGGGCCCTGTGAAGAGCTCATGGATGCGTTAGCGCTGAAGTTCAACCTGTCGCTAAACTTCCATGCTACCGAACCGGGGAACATGTACTTTGCCAAAGGTGGAGCTGATGAAGTTTACACCGAGACACTGCACTACTCGGACGACGACGGTGAGGAATACTTCGATACCCTGGAAGATTTCCTCGCGCAATACGGCGACAAATACGGGCTGAACGCTAATGCAACCCTGGATGATGCTATAGCCGCAGTAAACGCCACAGACGATGGCCTGCTGGCACCGATCACAGTGGAAGGATAATTCTGTTTGAATACCTTCGTTGCTAGCCATTTGAATATTCCCCCCTAGAAGTCACAATATACTTGCCCCTACTCATATAGATTATAGCCCTCAGTCGGAGATATTCCGACTGAGGGCGAAATGTGAAGGATTCATACTAGTCAGACTTCCATGAACAGGAGGACATCCACTATCAACGAACTTGCCTTCTCATAATCTCATTTTTTAAGTGCGACACCTCTATAGGGGAATACAAGCCTACAGTTGCTGTTGCTCCCTAGTAAAATCGTAAAGATACTGATTGCGTTTACGAAACGCTTGAAACAAAAACGAGTTGTTGATTTCTTGGCGAAGGCTTTCGCGCTGTCGCGCGAGCCTTCGCCCGCTCAAAGAATAATATTTCTTAGTACTCCTTACACTTTTCCCGTGTAAGTGAATCCTTAGTAGGATTTTCTCTTTTTGTCTTTTTAGTGTAAATTAGTGTAGCTTTTTTTAAATTGAATAGAAAAACATATAATAATGATGAGTGACTTAAAAAACTCTACACTAATTATACATCCTTTTAAAGTATAGAAATACAATAATCTTTTTAGAGGGCAACAGCCATGTAAGTGAATCCTTTTGAAATTTTCTCTTTTTGACTCTTTAGTGTAAGTTAGAGTGTCTTTTTAAATTGATAAGAAAAACATATAACAATAATGAATAACTTAAAAATATCTACACTACATCCTTCTAAAGTACAGAAATACAATAATCTTTTTAGAAGGTAACAGCCATGTAAGTGAATCCTTTTTGAAATTTTCTCTTTTGTCTTTTTAGTGTAAATTAGTGTAGCTTTTTTTAAAATTGAATAGAAAAACATATAATAATGATGAGTGACTTAAAAAACTCTACACTAATTATACATCCTTTTAAAGTATAGAAATACAATAATCTTTTTAGAGGGCAACAGCTGCCAAGGGCTAGAATTAGTGCCGGCTAGCAGCGCGACCGAAGTGTCGCGCTGCTAGCCCTAAAGTCGGGGAAAACTAGCGAATCTTTTTATCACAGTGAGCAGTACATGCAGGGGAACTTCGTCAAAAGACGTATTGTTTTAGCGCAGCGACAAATGTCGAATGGTATCGGTTATCAGGCATTCGCCAGACAAAGCACGAGCGAGTACCAGCAATCACAAGGATGCTGAGTACCCGCCCGCTCACGGTATTCATAGTCACCAAGCTTGAGAGTGCGGCATTGAAAACGGAAGCCTTATCCATACTGCCATTCTACTGCCGCTCCCATGCTAAGCAACGTGTGTTTTCGGCATCAAGGCTTCCAGTTCCTTGGTCTTATCAGCCGCTTTGCATATGAATTGGGTGTAGACCTCGTAGCCGGTGGTAGTGAGGCTGAGGTACTTTTCTGTGTGAGACACTGCATCCTCCGCAACGAAGCCTCGATAGATGAGGGTTGTCATTGTGTGCGCAATCGTGGTCCAGTCTCTGTGAATGAGATTGTACACCACGGTCTTCTTGGTCTTGCCCAGAGACCAGAGGATTGCCAGCACGCTGAGACCAAGGGGGGTGATGAGCCCCACCATGGTATCAGCAGCGAGCTTACTGCCGGCAAGCGTAAGTTGAGATCGTATGATGCTCTGTGTATCCATATCAGTATCTGCTAGAGGGAAATAGGGGTTAGAGATTGATGCCTACCAGCTTGTACTCGAAGAGTCCGTTTTTGTCCTTAGGCGGCTCAACTCCAAGATACTTACAAATCTTCGCTTCTAGAAGTACCGCCTTGCGTATAGCACAATCCATCAATATAGCTCGATCTCGTAGATCAGTAGCAAAGAGTTGAATGTGATTTCTGTCCCATTGCGTAGAGTCAATCAAATACGAAATATCGTAAGACCTATTGATAAATCCGGAGAGTACGCTTTCAAGCGCATCAGCAAGCTCGATTAGCTTCTTTTTATCTAAGCTTCTGGCAAACTGACACAGCGGCATGATGGATTCGTGAAGCATTTTGCCCAGCTTGCGCCACATGGCATTGAATCTTTTCAGGTCAAATTTGTTCCATTCAATAATCGTAGCACTTAGAGTAAGATCAGCAGTGCCGTATTCATCTTTAGGAAGTTTAGTTCCTAAAGAGTAAGATGTTTCAGTTGCCAATTGTACTGCATTGTGTACAATTTTTTCAATAGTACAGCTCGTTTGTATAGGCTATCTGCAAAAAAGTAAATGTTGCACCCCTCCCATATCGTATTGCTCGTCATGTATACGTCTTTGTATTGAGTAAGATAGGAGAGGTCGTCCTGAATGTCATAGGAGAGCCTACACCTCTTACCATCGCAATCTCTGACCAACTGGCACAGCGGCATGATGGATTCGTGAAGTGTTTTGCACAGCTTGCGCCACATGTCCTGACAGGCTCTCATGTCTGAGTGGCACCCCTTAACCATCGGAGATTGCAGTGTAAAGAGAGGAGTGTAGACACCCGAGGGCGTCAGGACGGTTTCAGCGGGGCTGGTATGATTTGTGTTTGTCATATGTTTATGTTATTTATGGAAGGATTATATGAAATAGCGGTTAGGCAACAGAGTTCTGTTGTTCATCATCATTGTCCTGTAGTACGTTGCTACTGGAACTGAAGCAGGCTTCCAACTCCTGCTGGGTAAGACCAACAAGACTGAGGAGCTCCTGATTCCATGTTTCAACAGAGTCGAAGTCGAGGCTAATACTCATGGCTGCATCGAAGTTGGGGACATAGTTAATCTTATATTTCATGCCCTCACCGTCACGACGAGATGTAAGTATGCTTGGCCAGCGAGTGCAACACTCGCGTAGGAGATCACTCAGTTCCTCGTTCTGAGCCAAAATCTGGGCGTCTTTGTTGGCAGCTTCGATGATAGCTCTCATATCAGATTGGTTATACCACCTGCCTCGGCAGTCTCCATTGTAGTATACTCTACGAATCTTGGCCATGAGAATGCCTGCACGGTCAATTTCTGCGACTGCTTTTCTGATTGCAGGGGCGACATAACCACGATTACCTCCGAGGTTCATCACTGCGTGACGGCGCGAGGCTGTACCAACAGCCCATTCAGGGATGGTGTAGTCATTTAGAAGCCAGTGAGCAAACGCCGGCATGGACTTGCGAAGGTCCTTATCCATGCGCATGAAGTCACCGTCATAGTCTTCGACCCAACCGGCAGTCCCCCCAATGTGCAATACAAGGAACTTGTCGCCGTCGATAGAGGTGTCCGGTAGTGACTCGATAGCGCCAAACTTGATGTTGGCAAGGCAGATACGCTCATTGGGGAATGTGAGATCGATAGCGCCCTTACCCTTGCATTCGCAACTAAACCGTTCCGGGTAGCCTAATGATTTGAGGCGTGAGGCGAAAGCTACGCGATCTTTGAAGCGGAGTAGAGGTTCACTATCGTCAGCTACATATACTGGCGCTGCCAGCATCCAGTCACCGAACTTAGAATTACCGTTGTACCAAGAAGCGGGGATAGCCGTGTAAGATCCAAGCAACTCGCCGATAATGCAACTAAGCAAGACACGCGTCTTGCCACTCCCCTGACCGCCGCAGACACAAAGTGTCTGAGATGCCAAGGGGGGATAGGGTAGCTTATCCTCTCCCTTAATTGAGGCTCGGTAGTTCATCTGACGCATCAGAGCTCCTTGCAGCCAGCCAAGTATGATGTCCGTCTGATTGCCGAACATACGGAGAAGTTGGCGAATCACCGGCTCTGGAGAACCTTTTTCCGGGTTGATAGATCGCCAGGCATTCTGAATGAAGAACGGGGTACCATTGATAAGCTGGTAGCCGGCGCTATGCAAGGGATAGGAAGTCAGTACGTTTTTCGGGGAGACATACATAGACTTATTATCCGTACGCAGTCGGCACAGGAATTGCTCTGCTGCATTCTTAGTATAGCCGATAGCTTCGAACGTTGACTTGAACTGCAATGCTGAGTATTCTCGCCATGCATTTGACGCGTCCTCGGCAAAAAGCGACGGGCGAATGAATAGATAATCTCGACCGATCATAACAACGTTGTGCAATATGTCGGAATAGACCTCTTCCGAACGAGAAGAGCCATTTGTATTTACTTTAATTTCAGTCATGTTTTTCTGTATTGAGGTTATAAGTTGGAGCTGACAGAAGAGACTCTACAAGAGCCTTTGAGCCGTAAGAAAGATAGAAAGCCCGGGGATCTTTGATTTGAGGAGATGGCGCCGACCATACTCGTACCGGACATTCCCAAGTAAGCAGTTTCTTTATGTTTTGCTTGTTAGTAGCTGAGGAAATTGTGTCGTAATCCTCGGCGTAGATTACCTGCTTTGATGCGAAGCTACGCACGTCAACGTCTCCTATAATGTGAGATGCGCTATCTCTTCCGATAGCGGTGCACTTTGGCATACCCATTTCCTGGAAGGCTGATGCAACTGCAAGCACATCGGACTGACCTTCGACGATAACGACCGTCTCTGCATCTGTAAGAGTGTCGTGACCGAAACATACTTCTCCAGACTTCCCGGCCATGCGGAAATCGTGTTGGGCATTCCGATTTCGGAGGACGGTACGATCGAAAGCACCCTTTTCCGTGTTGTAATAGAGCATAACCCCATCATAGGAGTTAAGGCCGGGAGTGTAACGTACCTTAGCTGTAAAGGGATACCCATCGTACAGCGTGTAGGTAACGAGATCCCCACAGTCTTCGTTGAACTCATCAGAATTACCGGCAGAATCTACATAGAAGGCTTTGCCGATGTCTGGACGGTCAAATGCAGAGACAGGCAGGCCCATGGCGTCTGCTAGGCGCTGCTGCCACTGTGGGCAGGCGCGCCGTGCCTCAATCGAACGCTGATAAACCGGACGTAGACGGCCTGGATCCAACATCTGATTGCGCTGGTGGGATCTGCGGATTCTGCAAGTATCAGGATCGGTGTCCCATTCTGTTTCATTCTGGGCATAAAGTAAAGCAAGTAGATGTAGCGCCTCCGTGAAAGATGTGCCACCGTTGTGAAGATCCATCACAAGCTGGAAGGCATCAACGTTTTTCTCACATTGGCTGGCAAAACACTTCAACCGGAGATAGCCAGACTTCTCTACGTTGTATGACCTCATGCCGGTGCCGTTCTCACCTGATCCACTGCCACAGTAAGGACAGAGGTAGCCATAGCCTGAGAGATCCCCCTTTATACCTAGAAAGTTGATAAGTCGATTAGGGTTTTTAGTCCAAGCCTTTCTAATCTCATCTTTATTCATGAGACGGGGCGAAGGCAGACGCGTAATTGACGATAATAGAGCCATTGGAGAAATTAAGTGTAGCTGTTTTCTGTGTTGTTAGTCGTTTTCTTTCGGATGATACCCACCGCCACCGTCTTGCAGAGGGTGGGGTGACTGCTTTGTTGTTGTTTGTGTTTCTTCATTGTCTTGTTTGGAGTTTTTGTACACACACCGGCGTTAATACGAAGAACGGTGTGTTTATAAGGCGAATCATACACCCAAAAAAACAAAAAGATACAGTTAGTTTTAGTTATTTGCTAACCTTTTCTAACTTCGGAAATAACTAAATGACAAAATAGAGCATTGATGTTAAAGGTGGCATTTATTATGATGCTGCACATATGAGTGATCAAGGTGAGGAAAAGTTGAGTAATAAGGAATACAACGAGAAGATGCGAGCTGCGCTAGCAAGTAAAAAACCACTACCGGTCGACCTATTGAGAAAGTGGCTCGCGGCAAATGGTTGGCCGTATAGAAACTTTGCAAAGAGGCTCCATGTAAGTGAGAGTAGAATCAAGTATTGGATAAATACGCGAAAGGAAATTACTCCTAAAAGTGAAAAAGCTGTGCGTGACGTTATCAAAAGAATCCTTGCATGTGAGGAAGCGGGGCAGTTTTGTCCAATTTCTCCAGAAGATAATACAAAACTATACAGGATTTCTCCAGAACTGTATACTGTCCTGGAACAAATTGGGAAATGGCGATTAAAGACGCTTGATCATTTAATTTCGGATGTATTGTTTTCCTGGATTGCAGAGCAAATAAAAAATGGAGCACTGGACCGAGCTGTTCTCAAGAAGGAGGGTATTGGTTCGACCATCAATGGCGTAATCACAATAAAGAACGCTCTGAAAAAAGAACTACAAAGAACGAATGAATCGTTACTACTGTTGGAGTCAACGGTGAAGAATCTGCAGGGGATTAAGATACATAGCGATTCTAAAGCAGAGGGATTCAACAACACTCTAGTGTCACTTGTTGAATCTAGCGTTGATCAAGAAAGCAAATATAGGCAGGAGCTAAAAATGATACACGAGGTTGCGGAAGAGTTTGAACGTGTTTTATACAAGGAAATAGAGTCTCGTCCGCCGCTTCAGTATGAGTCTATGTACCGGATCAAGGAGATATGTCAAATGAAAAAAGCACGCACCTCTAAGAAAGGAAAGTCCGGGGGTGAATAGTAGAGTTTATCGGGCACGCTGCTATCGCGACATTTCAAATAGGATTACTCCTTGGCTTAGGGATAAACATGGGGTCTGTTGTCGACAATGCAGAGTCACGAAGGCGACAAATGAGCGCAACAACGATCTTCCATACCATGACTCGATGATGTTATACTGATTATGGGCGGCGGGAGTCAAATCGATTTCAATAATGTCTAGGTTGTATGCATGGTGTCCAATCATACAGTTGCGTAAAAAGAGTTACAAACAAATTCCTGTATTAAAAAACGAATGAGGTAAAATATATATTCCTAATTTTCTTTAACTTATGCGAAAACGCACATAGATTTTCTTAAAAAAATTAGGTTTAATATACTCAACAAGAGCACATTATTTATGAGCATACGTAAAAATACACTACAAACTGCTAATTCCGAGGAATTCCTAACTCGTGATCAACTTGCTGTACTTTTCAAATGCAGCGTCAATACTATTACCCGACTTACCAAGCAAGGGATGCCAACCTACTACATAGGGGCTCGCCAAGCTGCGGGAAAGGGCTCTAGACCACGCTATAACCTTAACGCATGTAAGGAATGGATGGAAGCACGGACGAGAGCTTTTGCCTCTCCTACAATGAACGTCTTTCCTGAATCAATATAAAGACGCATACGAATCAGGACGCATATGAAAACCTCCCCGGCTAAGGCTAGGGAGGTTTTCATCATATTTGAGTGTGCTTTCCACTTCGCTGGCACAAGAAATGTCTGATCAGGGAATTTTAATATACCGCGTATACTCCTTGTAGATCATAAAGCGGTTGCTTTTTGGTTGCTCGGTGGATGCTCTGTGGTTGCTTTTTTTTTGCTCTTGTGTGGTTTTATCTGATACTCTTTTGTAAAAGTGTCATGGCTGGTCTATATGCTTGCATTCTACGTAAATCTTTGATAAAGTATATCTGAGGTGAGTCTTACTGAGTTTCATCGGAGTAAAAGGGCGTGTGAATAGACGTTTATAACCCTGTATCGCACACAAAACAATCCCCTTGACGTAATGGAATGGCCTGCAACATCATGTGAGCATAGCGAGACGAGACACTGCTTGTACTATCTGCCAGGGCTTGTGTCATTGAGGTCTCTTTTGCTTTGTTCACATAGGTCTGCAGGTAGGGACGGATTAAGAAAAAGCCAAATCCCAGCAAGACGAGGGCGATAGCAATGTAGGTGATTTTTCTCATATGCAACAGTTTATGGCATGGGGTATACCAGCTAAGCGTGTATCTGTTACGTGTATTATATCAATTGCCGCCCCTCTGTACAAGCGTGGAGGGCATTTTGTTGCGCGTTTCCTGCAATTTCGTTGCCGGTGGCGTGAAAACCCACACGAAGCGCAACCCCGAAAGTTCGTTTCCTTTGTCAGTTAGAAGTCAGGAAGAAGTATATCACCAGAACTATGCATATCAGGGAAGGTATGATAGCCTTGCCGACAAACAAGATGGAATAGCTCAGAAAGCCCACGATGAGGGTGCCAGCCAACCACATGGGTACGTTGCCATAGCTTTCGTGGCAGCAGATAGCGGAGTTCAACGCCATCATGGGTAGAATCTGTAGCAAGAGAGCAATGAAGGCCAGCCATTCCTGCTGTCGAGAAAACAGGAAGCAGCCCATCCAGAGCAATATGCTACCGCCGGTGGTATATGCAAAAAAAGGAATTATGGCAGCCACGCTATCCGGATTACAGGATTCTGAAGTATTGG
>JAEIGA010015676.1_pt1 | contig 11537 bp, 25 predicted proteins | sample 9270691 | NCBI WGS metagenome assembly JAEIGA01 (sample SAMN17057246, study PRJNA624740) | gut metagenome | biome: biome; isolation source: fecal sample | host: Bos grunniens | place: China: Xizang | collected 2019
CACCACATTCTTTTGTTTGTGGGGAATGCTTTCTGAATAGCAAGCGGAATGATTTCAGCCGTTTCCTTTTCATGCACATATATTTCATCAAGAATGTATATGTTGTCATCCTTTATGCCAAGCAACAGAATTGCATTTGCATGGTTGAAGCCAAAGTCCTGACCGATTGCAATGTCATCATAATCATTTAAGTTTTGCGATATGTCGGCAATTTCCCAATTGTGCAGAATAAGACCGCCAATTTCGCCCCATTCGCCAAGACCATAAATGCGATAGCCTTCAGGATCAACTTTCTTTCTTCTTTCCATTCGCCTTTTGTAGGCATCATCAATGAAGTTGTTGGTCAGATATGTTGAATGGTGTGTCATTGTGTCTGCATCTGTATAATCAAAGAATTGCTTCTTAATCCAGTGGTTTTTGTTCACCGGGTTGAATGTCATTCTTATCTGATAAAACTGTTCTGGTGGCAATTCGCCACGAAGTCGGTCATCAATTATTTCAAAGTCAGCCTGTGTGATTTCGGTTGCTTCCTCAATCCAGACGTCAGTCAGTTTGCCTTTTTGGAATGTGATTGACTTTAACTTTTCACGCTGTTTGTCATCGTTCATGCCACGAAAAATGATTTTGTTTCCATTTGATTTGCACATTATCATCAAAGGTGACACATTCATTTGCCAATACTTTTCAGCGTTATCACCAAACATTCTATAAATAGCACCGGTCAATTCTGCATATGTGCTGTCCCTGTTTGAAACATCAACTTTGCGAATACAGACAAGATTCCTTCCTTTGTCATTCATCAACCGCACAATATAATTCATAGCGGTGTCAACTGATTTCCCCGAACCGGCTGAACCTTTCATCACAATATATCTTTTTTTGCAGTCATCAACTTCTGTGAAGCAATCATTCATCACAATATTTAAGTCCATGAATTCACTTCCTTGTGATGGTGATGTTCAGGTCAGTGTCAACATCTGCATCAATCTTTTCTGTATATAAGCCATACCGCTTGCCAAGAAGTTCAGCAGCTTTCAGCCGTTCTTTTTCATCAGGTGCTTTCTGCACCGCTCTTGCTTCAGAACAACCATCGCCAATGCCTTCAACAACAACTATTTCTGACTGTGTGTTTCCTCTCATGACAGAAGTCAAATACTTCAGCACTTCATCCTGATCAGCAATCAGTTCAGATTCTTTTTCTGCCATTCTCGCATCAATATAGCTTTTTATTTCAGGTTTCATCAGGTTTTCAGTTCCTATTGAATAAGCCGTTTTTTTTGAATATCCGGCACGAATTGCAGCTTGTGTTGCATTCAGATCAATCAGATATTCGTCACAGAACCTTTGCTGCTTCGGTGTCATCTTTGCCATCGTGCAACACTCCTTTCCGCAAATAAAAAAGCACCCAGCAGAAGTGCCGGATGCTTTTCGCATATTTTTATATTTTAATATTATCACAGAAAATTAGTCACATGTTATACAAAAAAGTCACAGAATATACAAATTAGTCACAATGTTACCATTTCAAAGGTTGCCCACACTCTTTGCATCTTTCATCAAGGGCAGCAATCGTGTCATTGCCACATGTAGGGCAAACATAAAATTCTACCGGCTCGTACATTGCTTCAAGGGAACAGTTGCACATGGGAAGCATCGTGTCTGGGAATCCTGTCAGTCTGATGTCTGCCATATATGAACCGCATTCATATGTTTTGATATACTTCCCAAAGAAGGGAAGCAGCTTCCACAGTTCCCGGAAGGCATGAAACAGATCAGCGACAGCGCAACAAAACAGCTTGTCTTGATACCATCTGTTCATGCAAGTTTTGCATTGTTTTATCATTCAGCAACCTTCCTTTGACCATATCCACAAAAGAAATCTGGTGCAGTAATGAATGTTTTTCTTCCCCCGGTTGGCAACCTTTCTGTTGTGAATTCTTCGCAAGTTTGGCAAGAAGTCCAATTTGTGCAATCCTTACACCTTACCACTTCCACAACATCTGCAAGAGGAATTGTGTCAATCATATGTTTTAATTGCTCGGTATCCAATGGTGGATTCCACCCCAAGACAGATTCTTTTAATAAGTCAACATCAATATAAGCCATCACTCCGCACCGCCTTTCAAAATGAAAACCCTATAACTGTTAAAAAAAACACTATTGCCAACAGTATAGCTGCACCAGTTTCTCCAAAAAAATATGGTAGCATAGTAAGAACAATAGAAAGTAAAAATACAATCGTGCCCTTTACAATCCCTTTTAAAAAATTCATCACTCGCCGCCTTCTTTCTCTACAGGAACAAAACAAGGGCAATCTATACACTTATATTGCAAGTAACCGCTATTGTTATCTCCACCTGATAGACCTGAACACATTCCAAACACTGCAATGCCTCTATCCTCCATTTGGTTGTAACAATGGTTATAAGAAAACCACTTTTTTATTTTTGTTATTATTGCTTTAAACATCATTCCACACCTTCTTTCAGCTTTGCAAGTGCTTCTTCTCTTGTGAGGAATACTGTTTCGTTAATGTCTTCGTCATCAAAAACATCATTCTGTATGGTTTCAAAATAAACTCCGTCTATATCACGAAATACAATTACAACATCTGTGTCATATACATATAGTCCATTTTGGGAAACAAGCCAAACCTTATCCCCAACCTTAACTGGCGGAACAATCACACCATTGTCAAGAAGGAAGTCGGCAAAAACCATATTTCTTTCTAAATCACTATTTGCATTTTTTGTTTGTTTCTTTGCCTTTTTTATCAACTCAACCAATCTATCACGCATCAGATTCACCGCCTTTCTCGGCATTAGCAACAACTCTCAACATATACAAGATTATAAAGAATCGGCAAGGTTCTTTCTCGCCTATATTATACATTTCATATTCTTCACAACCGAAAATGTGGTAATAATCATTTTCATTAAAATCGTTGTTATTCAAACGATAATGAAAATCCCCTTTGCATTGTGTTGCTTTTTTTAATGTTTTTAAATCCTCGCATATTTCAGCTATTTCATATAAGCAATCGTCATCATCTACATAATCGCTATAATCATCCGCAATGAATTTATCAAAACTTGCTCTTTGTTCATCGGTTAAATCGTATCTGTACCAATCGTTTTCTTTTATTAATTTGATTAGTTCCTTTTCGCAATGTTCTTCGTTAAATTCTGTTCTCGCTCTGCTTTCAAGCTTTTCAAGTTGATAATATGGTGAATTATACGCAAGATTTGATACATTTGTTTTCCAAGTACAACTAAACCCCCAAAAACCATAATCGCCATACCAACTCATATAATAGCCGTCAAACATAGCATAGACAGGGCAGCAGAAACATCTTCCTGATTTTGATTGTATTTTCACTCTTGAAACATCTTCGGCAAAGTGTTCAATCTCATATTCTATTTCTTCATATGGTGTTAAATTGTCTATGCCGTAATCATTTTTTAGTATTTGTGCAATGTTTACATTTCCTTTCATTTCCCCTCATCTTCCTTTCTCTTTGAATTGCGGTTTTATTGCTCTGTAAGTGCATATAAAGCCTTTTCGTAACTGTCTGTCTTTTTGCCTTTGTCCGTTGGCTTATAACCCCTTACAATTACATATTTATCTGTGTATTCATTAAATCCGCTTTCGCAAACACTTTGTATCAATTCTCTTTCTTTTAATTTTTTTACAAGATTTCGCACATAGTTTGGTGAATATCCAAGATGCTTTGCGATTTCAGGAACACTTACAGAAACGATATTTTCGTTTAATTCCCTCTCAATGCATTTATAACAGATACAATATAGTACAGTTTTCATACTCTCACTCCTTAAAATCGTTCTTTTATCGTTGAAATTGCGATTTTATTGACTATATTTCTTCCCATCTTTCTTCAAGCTGCTTTATAATCTCACCGCCGTAATCGTCACGGCAAAGGTCAATAAATTCATCAACTGTCAAAGCGGTGTCGAAATCAATGTCATGGTCTTGCATGAATGACTTTCTGCCCATTTCACAAGAGCCTGTCAAGTAGTGATGCCATTCATAAAATTCTTTTGCGGTATATTTTGTATTTGGTTTGAATGTATCAAGAAATTTGCCAATCGCTTCTTCTGTGTCCATGTTTTCAAAAATCTTTTCTTGAAGTGCTTCTCTTGCTGCTTTGACAGTTTCGCCATGTGCAAAATATCCGCTTCCTTTGACTACAAAACAAGGTGTCAAGGTCAAATCTCTTTGAAGAATGAAACCTTTTGCAAGATTGCCTTTGATGTTTGTGATGATTGTTTCGACACTATCAATCTTATAAATTGTCATATCATTGAACATTTTCAAGCCATAGCCATCGCCAGAGCCATCGCCATAGCCATAGCCATCGCCAGAGCCAGAGCCATCGCCATAGCCATAGCCATAGCCATCGCCAGAGCCAGAGCCATCGCCATAGCCATAGCCATCGCCAGAGCCATAGCCAGAGCCATAGCCAGAGCCATAGCCATCGCCAGAGCCAGAGCCAGAGCCATAGCCATCGCCAGAGCCAGAGCCAGAGCCAGAGCCGTAATCAAAAGTCAGTAGCCATTTTTCAACCTTTAACGCTTCCATTCTGACACCCCTTCAATGCTTTTAATTGCCTTGTCGGTACAAAGAATGATTTCTATTGCATCAAGTATCACAATTTTGTCAACTGTTACTGTAAATTTGCACGCACCCGGTCTTGTAGTTCCGTTTGTCGCAAGCTGTGAAATAGAAGCTGCGCCATCCCAATACCAAAGTCTTCTGCACTTTTCAAGTGTTACTTCTCTGCCTTCCTTTTTGGTGATAGTTCCAAAGAACACACCGCTTCTGTCACCTCTGATAATTACTTTCTGATTCATCATGTTTTCCATAGTTTTTTACTCCTTTTTTATAAATTTTAATTATTTGCTTTCCGTAAGTTCTTTTGCAAGGTTGTCGATAAAATCAGTGTCGATTTTGTACACATACTTCTCATCTTTGGTTTTGTTTTGAGCCGTTGCACTTCTTTTGAGTTTTTCCGCAAACTCTTTAACGCCAGCTTCATATCCGTTCTTGTAAGAAATTTCTGACACATCGTATATGTTCATTTTTATTCTCCTATCAGTTCTTTTAAAATTATTTCATAGTCAGATAAAGGAATTATCATCAGTTCTTCGCCTTTGATGAATATGTCTGTTTTATATGCATAAAGTCTTGCTGCAAACTCCTTGTATGCTTCTAATTTAACCTCTATAAGCGGTCTATCTAACGAAGCAAGAGTTTTATCCGTATTTCTTATTTCTGCCTTCAACCTCTCAATCTCTGATTTTCGCCTTTCGATTGCCACCCATTGCTCTTGATTATTTTTCTTCAAGTCATCAATCTTCTTGTGTAGCTTTTCAGTTATCTTCAAGGTCTTTTCTCGCATTGTACAAGCTCGGTTTGCTTCGTCTTGTTTAAGTTCATCACCTTCAAGCCATTTGTCAACCGAATGCATAACCGCCATTAGAACATATCCCAAGCGTTCTTTTTCTGCCTGTTGCTCTGCAATCTCATCTCTCAAAGCGTGTTTCTTGCGTATTAGAATGTCAATCTCTGAATCTTTACTTTTAACAAGTTCAAGTGCTGATTTCATCAGCTTGGGTACGCATCTTGAAGATGGTTCATCAAGTGGACACCCATCGCACGTAGGACGTTCCTCGTTTGAACAACATTCTAATGCTTGGATAATCATTTCGCTTGTTATTTCTTTATCTGCCATTTTTTACACCTCACTTTCCCGAAGAACCAAATCCGTTGTTTCCTCTGTCTGTATCTTCCAACGAATCAACAAGTTCAAGATCAACAATAAGTGCCTTTTGAAAAACAATCTGCGCCACTCTTTCGTATGGTTCGACTATTCTTGTCTGTTCTGAATCGTTGTGTATAGGCAAACCAACACTTCCTCTGTAATCGCTATCTATCACAGAAACACATGTTGCCGGTCTTAAACCCTGTTTTGTTGACAGACCGCTTCTTGCATATATAGCACCAAAGTAATTCTTTGGTATTTCAAATGCTATATTTGACTGTACAAGGACAGTTTCATGCGGTTTTATTTCTATCGGCACTTTGCTGTCAACATACAAATCATATCCAGCAGCACCGATGGTTGATCTTCTGGGAAAAACGGCTGTATCTGATAACATTTTTATTTTTATGAATTCTGGTTTTTTATTACTCATTTGAATGCATTTCCTCTCTTTCATCAAGTATCTTTTCAACATCCTTCAATGCTCTGCCATGCAAAGTTGTTGCCCATGAATAACTATTGCCATACATTGCAGCGACTTCATCCAATGTGAAGCCTTGAACATATACCTTGTGCAGAAGGTCATATTTTTCCGCTTCAAGCGTTTCAATTGTTTCGATGATGTTTTTCCTTGTGTCAACCAGTTTATCAATGTCAGCGTTGATTTCGGCTTCTAAATCAACATATTTGCATATAGCATCAGCCATCTTCTGTTGGCTTCCGGCAGTTTGCACCTTGTCCATCTGCTGAACAACGCCATTGATCTTGACATCCACACCGCTGGAAACAACACCAAATGCAACGCTTTTCCAGTGTTCAGCTTCAGCAAGCTTGTTTTCGATCATGACATTGATTTTTTTAATCTGACCAAGAAAATCTTTTGCTCTTGTGGCTTTCATCTGCTTCAGCATCCCTTCTACACAATAGTAATAATCAGCTTATATGCAACACCGCTTAAAACCGACACCGCAAAACAGAAGGAATATGCATCCCTTTTTTCTTTGTTGTTTTCGCCAATCACGAAAGTTCCAAACACTGCTGCCATAATTGCTAAAAATATAATCATTTCAATCATCCTTTCTACAATCCAAGTTTTTCTTTAATATCAAAATAAGTATCTCTTACATTTTGCCGCCTTCTGCTGTTGCCAGCGACTTCAACCGGGAAGCATCTTTCAAGAATTCTGTCATATATCCTTGAATATCCAACTTCTTGCGGTTTTTTTATTTCATCCATTGTCAAATTCGTTGTGATGATGAAGGGCAAGCCTGACCGATAGCGACTGTCAATGATGTTGAAGACCATTTCTTGCATGAATTCAGATTTTCTTTCTGCACCCAAATCATCAAGGATCAGAAGCGAATATCTGTTCAAATCGTTTATAAACTCTTGCTTTCCTTCAAACATCCCTTGAATCTTATTTGTCAAGCTTGCAAAGTTCGTCATTAAAACTCTGTACCCTTCATCAATCAAACTGTTTGCAATAGCAGCTGCAAAATATGTCTTTCCTGTGCCGACTGTTCCATATAAAAGCAAGCCTTTTCCGGTCTTCCTGAATTCAGTGAAGTTCTTCACATAGTTTTGCATTGCTTCAGACATCCTTGCATCCTTGCCATCATCATTTGCAAAAGTCCACTGTGCCATGTTGGATTCTGAAAAGCAGATGTTTCTTCTTCGTTCCCTTTCCTGAAGGACTTTTCTGTGTTCGATTGCTTCAAGTTCTTTCTTTCTGCAATCGCATATGCATCTGACATCACGAATTTGCCCCAATATTTCAATTTTCATCTGTGTGGCAACATGACACACTGAACAATGCAAAAGTCCGTCTTCGCCTAAATATTCGTTTTCTGGCTTTGGTGCATTGTCATTGATGTTGTTCAATATGTTTTCAAACACTGCTTTTCATTCCTTTCACTAAAAGAGATCATCCAAATCATCTTGGGCAGAACCTTCAGGAACACCCTTGTTTTGCTTTTTAGTAACCTTTGCATTCAAGTATGATTCAAACTTTGTGCCGAATAATGTTTCCGGTCTTAAATACTGCTCAAATTCAGTTCCAAGCCATTCAGCACATTTTTTGTCAATAACAACCTTGAAATCATCTTCGGTGAATCCTTCAGCAAGTCTTGCATGAATACAAGTTTGTGTCTTTTTGCTTGAAGCCTTGTATTTTGTACCGGCTTTTTGATTCAGATAGTCGACAATATATATATATTTATTCTTATCTATACTATCCTTACCTAACCTATCCTGTGTCTTCGTTTCGTCTACATCTTGTATACAATTCTGTATACACTGTGTATATGATTTGTTTTCATCAAGCATCAGTGTGGCTTTTTCTTCCTTGTATTTGGTTTCAGTGTAGCGGTCTTTTGCAATATAGTTGTGAATCTTCCAATGTTTTATGACTACAATCCCAGATTCAAAAGGAATTATGAATTTTTTTGCAATCAGAAGCTTCATGTCATCATCTTTGCAGCCGCATGTTCTCATGATGCCTTTTGGTTTATTTATGAAGCCATCATCATCAGCACGCATTGACAAGTGAAAATATAGAAGCTGTGTTGTTGCCGGCATATCCAGAAAAGCATCTGAATCAATTATTGTCTTTGCAAACATTCTTCTTTCAGCCATTTTCTGCATTCCCTTCTGTTGTTGCTTCCTCTGCCCATGTTTTATTCACAAGGTTATCTGTGAACTGTATTTTGTGGGGTGCAACCTCTTGAATTGTTCCGTCCTCAAATTCAACAGTGCCAAGTGTGTATTTGATTTGCCCGGCTGGATGGCTACCAATAGCAATGCCGGCTTCAACAACTTGACAAAACTCATGCCATCTGTGGAAAAGTGCCTTTTTGCCATCAACAATGCATGTTCTGTGTTCGCTGTTTGATATTGTTATCAATCCATTAAAAAGTTCAGCCAATTGTTTCACCCCCTCGCAAACTCTCTGTATTCTTCTTCAAGTTCAAGCCTTGCCGCTTCGACTTCAGGCAGTGCAGCCAAATCGGGGATTTTTTCTTGAAGCTTCTGCCTTGTTCTTCTGACAGTTTCAAAAGGTGGCAGACAAAATGCCTTTCGGTTAAGCAAAGCATTTGCAAAGGTTATTCCTTCAATGTCAAGACCTTGTTTTTCAAGCTGTTCTTTGCAAATGATATAGTAAAGATAATTGTCACTGTTTCTTGCTTGTGGATGCATTTCAAGCACATTTTTCACACGCTTTGTTGTAGTTTTTAAATCATGCATTTTTTGCTTATCCTTTCTAATTTTATATAAAACTTATAATGTGGAAATTCTTTCAAAAATGCCTTTTCCAAAGCTTTTTTCTTCTGTCTGGTATCTTTCCAGCTTGCATGTTGTTTCAGCCATTTTTGCTCAAATTTCTTGCGCTGCGCCATGTATTTTTTGTGTAGCTTTTTGGATTCCTTTATGCCTTTTATACATGGTTTTACAACATAAGTCCTTGAAAATTTCACATATTCTTCTGAAGGCGATTTGATGCCAAGCATCCACCACAAAAACGTTTCAGTCATGCTCATCCGTCACACCTCACTGATCCTGATGCCATGAACCCACAGCATCAATTTTCTTTTCAAAACAAAATAGTTGTATGTCATTCCTTCTTTGCAGCCTTTTGTGTCTTCAACAACTTTTTTGCCGTTCTCTGTGTAGACAAAATCTGCAACGTATTTGACAGCTTTTTCAATGCACACAAGTTTGGTCTTTGGCTGTCCTTTCTTTTTGCCCCTTTTATAAAATTCGCCAGTTGGAACTTCTTCAAAGTGTGCCGGGATTAATTCAAAGGGAACTTGTCGCTGAAGATCTGAAATATGTCCAGACCTTTCAAGCAACTTTAATTCTGCCCATCTGATGGCTTCTTTTTTGCTTCCAAAGGTAAAACCATCATATTCAACTTTGTGGGCATTCAGCTTGTTTTTCATAGTTTTAGGAAGCCTTCTTGTTTTTCTTCTGTATGCCATATCAAACACCCCCATAACCATGCCTTGCCAAATACTGCCCATAGGTCAAACCTTCTTTTCTTGCAAGTTCGTTTATTCTTGCAATTTCTGCCATGTTCTTCTTGTTGTCGGTTTTCTTTTTTTGCCTGTGTGCCTTTCTGCAAGCAGCACTGCAAAATTCAACCGGTGTGTTTGATTCAAACTGCTTGCCACACCATCTGCAAGTGTATTTTGAAATATTGAAGTTGTGACGAATAATCTCTAATTTCTTTTTTGTTTTATAATCTTTTTGTTGGCATTTGGCAGAGCAGTATTTTTTTGCATTATTTCGTGCAACAAACTTTTCGCCACAATATGGGCATATTTTTATCGCCATAAAATCACCCCTTTAGAAAGGCAAATCATCATCAACCGGCATCGGCACGAATCCGTCTGTGTCTGATGTTGCCGGTGCTGTTGTATCTGCTGCATCGTTGCCCTGTTTCTTGCTTAATGTAAAGCTGGCTTCATCAACAACAACTTCTGTGATGTAATGCTTCTGACCATCTTTTTCATAGAATCTTGTCTGGAAGCTTCCGGTCAGTTCAATTGGATCACCCTTTTTGAAATACTTGCTGATGAAGTCTGCATTGGCACGCCATGCAGTGCAGTTGATAAAGTCTGCATCATAATTTCCTTCAGCGTTCTTGAATCGTCTCTGTACTGCTATTCTGAAGCTGCACACGCTCACATCTGATGCTGTGGTTTTCAGTTCAATTTCGCTGCATATTCTTCCGGATAAAATCGCTTTGTTCATATCTTCACATTCCTTTCAATTCTTAAAACATATATAATTCGTCTGCTTCTGTTGGTTCAGTCAATTTTTTTGTCTGCTTGCAATACTCACATTTGCCGCATCGGTCAGCTTCAATGATTCCTTTTTTCATTGCATCATATCTGACAATGTTGTTTTGAATTCTTTCAAGCTGAAAATCAAGCATCTTTTGTGGCAAGTGTATGATGTCAAAGTCAGTCACTTTTTCTTTTGTAGCTGCATTCAGATAGAAGGGAAGCTGTTTGCCCACATTCTGTCTGACAACTTCTTGATATGATGCACCCTGAAGATCATATTCCCAGTATTCATACCAAGGAAGCAAGCCTTTTTCTTCTGCAAAAATCGGTTCAAAATCCTTCACAATCTTCAAATCAACAATCTTGTCATCGTGTAACACATCAGTTTTGATTTTGAAGGGAACACCGCAAATTTCGCCTGTCATAATGACTTGCTTTTTGCCGTTCATGTATTCCATGAAAAGCTTGTCTTTTTCAAGTCTGTTGATGATGGCTTCAGCCTGAAGAAATTCGGCTTTCAGTGTTCCATCTCTTTTCATTAACACAGGAATGTTCGCCCTGATGAACTTTTCAATTGTTCCTTCAAAGTATGCATCAATAAATGAACCCACAAGAAGTGCTATTGTCTGTTCTCTTTTGTACTTGCCTTTTATTTCAGCAATGGCACAAGCCGGGCATTTTTCAAAAGCTTTGAACTGTGAAACGCTCATATATTCCATATTGGCTTTTTTACTGAAATAATTCCTTTGTGTCAGTTTCACTGTGTTGCACCGCCTTTGTTCTTTTCAGCCGTTGCACACTCACTGCACAATGCTTTGCCATACTGTTTCTTTGTGTATGCTGCAAGCTGTTCCGGTGTCATGCCGCCAAAGGAATCAATATCCTTTTTGCAGTTTTCGCATTTCGGCGCTGCTCCGGTCTGTACTTGTGGCACTCTTGGTCTGATTCGCAAAGCATCAAAGATGTCA
>JAEIGA010015677.1_pt1 | contig 11537 bp, 11 predicted proteins | sample 9270691 | NCBI WGS metagenome assembly JAEIGA01 (sample SAMN17057246, study PRJNA624740) | gut metagenome | biome: biome; isolation source: fecal sample | host: Bos grunniens | place: China: Xizang | collected 2019
TGATGATAATACTTCTTTTGCCGATGTGGTTATAAAAGCTAAAGAACTGCAAAAAGAAGGTAAGATTGTAACAATGTTGAAGCGTTCTAAAAAGTTCGGCAAACAGCTTGATATGTTGGTTGCAGAGGGAGCAAAAACATTGATTAATATGGACGGAAGTCAGAAAGATTTAAGCTGATTTTTTCATTAAACGAATTAAAGCCGGATTGCTTCCGGCTTTAATCGTATAAAAACGGCAAAAATCAGGATATTATAAAATAATTGCTTGACATATTGGCTTAAAAGATATTTATTAAGCACAACTTCAAAAGTCTGCGATACTTGTCGGGGCTAAATTCGATAATGTTTGCAGCAAGAGTTTTCGTCGTTTTCAGACGATTGGTTTAAAAGTTTTTTATTAGGTAAAGTCGATGGCAAAAAATAATCCGATTACATTTTTCAGACAAGTAAAACAAGAAGTTAAAAAAGTTACATGGCCGACAAAGAGTGAAGTAACACAAACTTCTTTTATGGTTTTGGTTTTGGTCGCTATTGCTGCAACATTTTTCTTTTTTGTTGATCAGTTTTTCGGCTTTATTGTTAAGTTAATCTTTGGTTAGGAGATAGTTTGATGGCTGCTCGTTGGTATGTTGTTCACGTTTATTCCGGTTCTGAAAAAAAGGTTGCCGAATCGCTTAGAGAACAAGCCGTATTAAAAAATATGGAAGACAAAATTCTTGAGGTTATGGTGCCTACCGAGAATGTTGTTGAAGTTAAGAAAGGTACCAAAGTAAATTCTGAACGTAAATTTTTCCCGGGATATGTCTTGGTTAAGATGGAAATGTCAGATGATTGTTGGATGGTTATTAAAAACACTCCCAGAGTTACAGGATTTTTGGGACCGAGAAACAAGCCTCTTCCTATTTCTGATGCGGAAGCAGAACGCATTATTAAACAAATTGAAGAGGGGGTTGAACGTCCGCAAACCATTATCAAATTTGAAGTTGGTGAACAAGTTAGAGTTTGCGATGGTCCGTTTGCTTCATTTATCGGTTTGGTTGAAGATGTTGATACGGAAAAATCTCGTTTGAAACTTTCTGTTTCTATCTTCGGTCGTCCGACTCCGGTTGATTTAGACTTCAATCAGGTTGAAAAAGTCTAACCGGCAATATAAAAACTTTAAGGCTGGAAAACAATCTTTTCAGCCTTTTTTATTTTAATCTAATGTAAGGAACTAAAAAATGATAAAATCTTTTTTTTCTGAATTTAAAAAATTTGCAATGCGTGGCAATGTTATTGATATGGCTGTCGGTATCATCATCGGTGCTGCTTTCGGTAAAATTGTTGACTCTATGGTTAAAGATGTAATTATGCCTCCTATCGGTTTGTTGTTAGGTAAGGTTGATTTTTCTGATTTGAAATGGGTTATTTCTTCAGGAGAAAATCCGGTTTCCATCAACTATGGTTTATTCTTCAATGCATTAATCAGCTTTATCATTGTTGCTTTTGCCGTATTTATTTTGATTAAGGCATTAAATAAACTTCAGTCTGCATTGGATAAAAAAGAAGCTGAGGCAGAAGCGGCTGCTCCGACAACAAAACAATGTCCGTTCTGTTGCTCAACGGTTGATATCAAAGCTACCCGTTGTCCTCATTGTACTTCTGAATTAGAAGCTGAAAAAGCTAAAGAAGAAGCTCCAAAGACAAAAAAGCCGAGAGCTAAGAAATAATCATAATTTTTTTATGATGTGAAAGGCCGTATGGATTTACGGCCTTTTTGTTTTGTTCAGAATATTTTGTTGCAAAGAATAATATATTATATATTATCTCCTCATTATTTGTTTTTAATGAGGTTGAAAAATGAAAAAAGTTTCAATTATTTCTCCATGTTATAATGGAGCTGATTATGTAACAAAGTTTTTTGATTCTTTATTGATTCAAGACTATCAGAATGTTGAGTTTATTTTTGTTAATGACGGCTCTACCGATAATACGGAAGAGATATTTAATATATACAAACCTCAATTTGAAGCTAAGGGATGGGATGTAATATATATATATCAAGAAAATTCCGGGCAATCAGCTGCTCTCAGTAACGGTTTGAAAGTGTTTAGCGGTGAATATTTAATGTGGCCGGATAGCGACGATATTTTATATCCTGAACATATATCTAAAAAAGTTGCTTTAATGGAACAGAATCCGGAAGCCGGTATGGGATTTTTTTGTTTAGATCAAATAAACGAAGAAGAACCTGACGTTGTTGTAAAAAAGATTAAAAGAAAACTTGACGGAGACAATGATCCTTTAATGGATGATTTGTTGAAGAATCGCAATATGATTTGGCCGCCGATAGCAGGAATTGTTCGAAGTTCGGCATTTTTGGATGTTAATCCCGAGCGCGATATATATTCGGGTAAAGCAGGGCAAAATTTTCAAATGTATTTTCCTCTTTCGGTTAAATATAAAGCTTGTTATTCGGATGAGAGTTGCGGTGTTTATTTGGTAAGAGGAAATTCTCATTCTCGCTCGCAAAAAGATTATGAAAAGAGACAATTTGACCATCAAGATACTTGGGTGCATACAATTATGAGATCGCCGCTTTCTGATGAGGAAAAAACGCAGGCAATAATAACATCTGTAAACCACTATGAACATTTGAAAAACAAAGTTAATAATAAGTCGAATAGCAGAGAACAAACTAAAAATAAAGACTGTAACAGAATTAAGGTAAAATTGTTCGGTTTTATTCCGCTTTTTAAAATCAGTAACAAAAAAGATAAAAGAATTGTTAAGTTATTTAATTTCATCCCTTTTTTAACATTGGAGTAAGTTATGAAAATCCTTGAAAATATGAATGAATGTACAGGTTGCAATGCATGTTTTAATGTTTGCCCTAAATCTGCCATAGAGATGGTTTCCAATGATGAGGGTTTTTGGTATCCGGAAATAGATGAAAATAAATGTATTGACTGCGGATTATGCAAAAAAGTATGTCCGATTAATAATGCAAAATATGATAACTATACCGACCCTGAATGTTATGCGGTTATGGGGGATGATGAGTTAAGAAAAAAATCTTCGTCAGGTGGTGCGTTTTCATATTTTGCCGAGAATATACTCAAACAAAACGGAGTTGTTTGCGGAGCTGCATTTGCTGAAGATTGGTCGGTTAGGCATATAATTGTTGACAATTCGGAAGATTTGCAAAAGTTACGCGGTTCAAAATATGTACAAAGTAACACTACTGATTGTTATAAACGGATTAAAGAATATTTGAATAATGATGTAAAAGTTTTATTTAGCGGTACGTCTTGTCAAGTAGCAGGGTTGAAAAGTTTTTTAGGCAAAGAATATAATAATCTTTATTGTGTTGATATTATATGCCATGGTGTTCCGTCTCCAAAGGTATTTCAAAAAGCGCTGAAAGAAAAGGTTGAAGGGGAAAATATCGAAAATATAAGTTTTAGGGATAAAATGTTCGGTTGGACAACAACTTACTATATAAATGTTAAAACAGACAAAAGTAACAATGTTTATACAGGTAAAAATTTTCCTCATGTCTATTCTTTTTTGAAAAATTGCAATTTGCGTTTATGTTGCGGTGATTGTAAATTTAACAGGTTGCCACGTCAGGGGGATATAACAATCGGAGATTTTTGGGGAGTAGATGATTATAACAAAAATCTTAATGACGGCAAGGGAACCAGTGTGGTTGTAATTAACTCTGAAAAAGGAAAAAAATTATTTGAAGAAATAAAAAACAATACGAAATTGTATGAAAAAATTCCGTTACAAGCGATAGAAAAACGTAATTATAATTTAGTCAAATCCAGTGAACACAGTGAACATAGGGATATGTTTTTTAAGAATCTGGATAAAATGTCGCTGCAAGACAATATTGATAAGATGGATCAAAATAAGTATGACGTGGCTATTTTAAATTATTGGCCGTACAGCAATTTTGGAGCGATAATTACTGGCTATGCATTACAAAAATCTTTGGATGAGTTAGGATATAGCAATAGACTGATTTGGTATATGAATAATGCGAATATCAGACATAAAGTTGAAACTTTTAACAATTCTCATTTTAAGGATTTTGCCGACAGATATATGAATTATACTTCCTTGATAACAGATAAGGATTTAATCAAAATTAATGAACAAACAGATACTGTTATTGTCGGTTCTGACCAAGTATGGAAATCTTCCGGACAAGGAATAAATAAAGGGGCTTATTATCTGAATTTTGTGACAGATTCTTCAAAGAAAATTGCTTGTGCCGCAAGTTTTGGGGAAGAAAAATTTGTAGGAACGGTTGAGGAAGAGGCTCTGGCTTCCGTTTTGTTAAAACAATTTGATGCAATCTCCGTGAGAGAAGAAGCCGGTAAAAAAATATGCAAAGAAAAAATGGGTGTGGATGCGGAAGTTGTCATCGACCCGGTATTTTATATCGATAGAAAATATTATGATGAAATGGCTGATTCGGTAAAACCGAATTTACCGGAAAAGTACATTTTGGCATACTTTTTGGGTAAAGATGCTTTTGATGAAAAAGTGATAGAACATTATTCTGATACTATGAATTTGCCGGTGGTTTATTTGAATATACAAGATATGAATACGGAAGAGTGGTTGCATTATATAAGAGGGGCAGAGCTTTTAATTACTAACTCTTTTCATGGAACTTGTTTTTCTGTTATTTTCGGTAATGAGTTTTTGTGTATTGCAAACAAAAATAAAGCGTATTCAAGATTTGAAACCATTTTATCAAAACTAAATCTTATGGATAGGGCTCGTCCTTCGCAAGAAATTGTTTTATCCGAAAAATATGAACTGGAAAAAATTGACTATGTTAAAGTAAATGAATTGATTGCCAAGGAAAAAGAAATTGCACTAAACTGGTTGATAAGTGCAATTAAGGCACCGAAGAAGGCAGAAGTTTCTCCTGAAAACATAGTTATAAAAAAACTTACTAATGATATTATGTCAATTTATGATGTTATCTCCGTAAGAGATGATTTAGAAAGCCAAACAGACAGGCTTATGGATATATTGGGCTATGAGTATAATTTGAAAAAATATAAAAAATACAGATTCTTATCAAAAATAACTTTTGGAAAATTGCATAAAAAATATAAAGGGAAAGCTAAAGCTCTAAAGCCTAAGTTGAAGATTGTAAAACAATTTATAAAGAGCAAAAGAAAAGACGGTTTATGGAAAGACGTCAATTAAAATAAAATTTGAAAACAGATTAATTTTTTGTAAAAAAAAGCTTGCAAAATTAAATTGTTGTGTTATACAGAGGCAACATTTCGTCAGGGCATGGTTCTGTCGAAATGCGAATCGTGTATTTAATAACTTGTGGGGGATTAGCCATAATCTTACCACAAACCTAAAGTGAGGTATTAAAATGGCTGTTAAATCTAAAAAGAAGATTTTAGGATTAATCAAGCTTCAAATCCCCGCTGGAAAGGCAAACCCTTCTCCTCCGGTTGGTCCTGCATTGGGTCAAAAAGGCTTGAATATTATGGAATTTTGTAAGGCTTTCAATGCTGCTACTCAAAAAATGGAACCGGGTATTCCTGTTCCTGTTGTGATTACAGCTTTTGAAGATAAGTCTTTCACATTCATTACAAAGCTTCCTCCGGTTGCTTACTACATCAAGACCGCTGCAAACATTAAGTCTGCTTCTAAAGAACCGGGCAAAACTGTTGCAGGTCAAATTACATTGGATCAAGTAAGAGAAATTGCTACAGCAAAACTTCCTGACTTGAATTGTTCAACAGTTGAAGCAGCTATGAACATGGTTAAAGGTCAAGCTGTTTCTATGGGCGTTAAAGTAGTGGAGTAGGACAATGACAGGAAAGAGAATTGCTAATATCTATAAAACTATTGACAAGTCTAAACTCTATTCTTTGAAAGAAGCTGTTAAACTTGTTAAAGAAAATGCAAATGCCAAATTCGACGAAACTGTTGATATGGCTATCAATCTTGGTGTTGATCCGAAGTATGCCGATCAAATGGTAAGAGGTGTATGCTCTTTGCCTAACGGTACAGGTAAAACTGTTCGCGTAGCTGTTTTGGCTCAAGGCGAAAAAGCTGACGAAGCTAAAGCTGCCGGTGCAGATGTTGTCGGTGCTGAAAACTTAATCGACTCTATTCTTTCAGGTAAAGTTGATTTTGATCGTTGTATCGCTACTCCTGATATGATGGGTATGGCTGGTCGTGTTGCTCGTATTTTGGGACCTAAAGGCTTAATGCCAAACCCGAAATTGGGTACAGTTACCATGGATGTTGCCGGAGCTGTTAAAAAAGCTAAGGCCGGTGAAGTTCAATATCGTGCTGAAAAAACAGGTATTGTTCATGCCGGTATCGGTAAAGTAAGCTTTAGCGAAGAAGCTATTTATGAAAATGCTAAAACTTTGATTGATGCTATCATAAAAGCTAAACCTTCAGGTGCTAAAGGTACTTATATGAAGAGAATTTGCATCAGCTCAACAATGGGTGCTGGTGTGCATGTAGATCTTTCTAATCTTTAGTAAAAAGATTATGAATTGATGAGTTTGGGACGGATTTTTCGTCCGTCCCACAATCTCGGAACTATCCGAGAAACTGTCCAAGACTGCAGGCGGGCAACCTTAAATATCCTGCATAGACGGAGTTAATAAAATTTCTTAATTTTTTCTCCCGGACAGATTAACCTTGCCATTGCTTGCAGTGGTGAAATTGTGAAATCAAACATTGTTTATGCAATGTTTAATTTGGAGATAGAAAAGTGAATCGTGATGAAAAAGTACAGTTGCTCGAAGAATTAAAGCAGTTGTTCAATGATTCTGAGTCAATTGTAATCTCTCACTATAAGGGATTGACAGTTGCAGAAGTGTCAGAATTGCGTGACAACATCCGCAAAGCCGGAGCTGGTTTCAGAGTTACTAAAAATCGCATCACACGTCTGGCTCTGAAAGATACAAAATTTGCAGGTCTTGAAGATTTGTTCAAAGGTCCGACTGCTATTGCATTCGCCAATGATCCGATTTCTGCTTGTAAAGCTTGTGTGGAATTCGCAAAAGGTAATGAGAAATTGGTTATCGTCGGTGGTGCTTTAAGTACCGGTGTATTGTCTGTTGACGAAATCAAAACATTGGCAAGCATCCCGTCTCTCGACGAATTGCGTGCAAAGATTATTGGTCTTTTGCAAGCACCGGGTGCTCAATTGGCTCGTGTTACCAAAGCTTATTCAGAAAAAGAAGCAGCTTAATTGCTGTGTGTGTTGTAGTTTTTTATAAAACAAGATTTAATTTATTTATGGAGAAAAAAAATGGCCGATTTAGCCAAGTTAGTAGATGAATTGTCAGCTTTGACTGTTATGGAAGCTGCTGATCTTTCAAAAATGTTAGAAGAAAAATGGGGCGTTTCTGCTGCTGCTGCTGTTGCTGTTGCTGCTGCTCCTGCTGCTGCCGCTGCTGAAGAAAAAGATGAATTCGAAGTAGTTTTGGTTGCTGCTGGTGATAACAAAATCAACGTTATTAAAGAAATCCGTGCTATCACTCAATTAGGTTTGAAAGAAGCTAAAGATTTAGTTGATGGTGCTCCTAAAACTATTAAAGAAAGCGCTTCTAAGGCTGAAGCTGAAGAAATCAAGAAGAAACTTGAAGACGCTGGTGCTAAAGTTGAATTGAAGTAATTTCAATTTAATGAAAGATATTAAAAACCTCTTCGGAAACGAAGAGGTTTTTTGTTTATGCCACTTGATTTTGCAATTTCTTATTAACTATATATTACATATAGGAGATAAAAAATGAATTCGGAAAAATTTACAACACGCTCTCAGGAACTGATTAAAACCGCAGTCAATGATGCGATTGCATCGCAACACCAATATATTACTGCTCTTCATTTGCTTAAGGCAATGCTTGATGAAAATGATAATGTTGTGGAAAAAATAATCATACAATCGGGCGGAAATATCGGTAATTTGAAAAATGAAGTTAATGTTGCGTTTGCTAAAATTCCGCAAGTGTCGGGTAATATTCAAACAGTAGCTTCGCAAGATTTTTCAGCGGTAACATTGGCGGCAGAAAAGATTGCCGATAAATCTAACGACAAATATGTTACGGTGGAACGTTTGTTGCAGGCTCTCGTTACAACAGCGGGGAATGAAGCATATAATATTTTAAAAAATAACGGAATAAGTCCGCAAAAAATGAATCAGGTAATTTCAGATTATCGTCAAGGTCGTTTGGCTGATAGTGTAAATGCCGAAGATAATTTTGAAGCACTGAAAAAATATGCAATAGATATTACGGCAAAAGCTAAAGAGGGCAAACTTGACCCTGTTATAGGCAGAGATAATGAAATTCGTCGTTCGGTTCAGGTGTTGTCTCGCAGAACTAAAAATAATCCTGTTCTTATCGGTGAGCCCGGTGTAGGAAAAACGGCTATTGTCGAAGGTTTAGCTATGCGTATTATTAATAACGATGTGCCTGAAAGCCTAAAAGGAAAAAGATTGTTAGCGCTTGATATGGGAGCTTTAATTGCCGGAGCAAAATTTAGAGGTGAGTTTGAAGAAAGATTGAAAGCGGTATTAAAAGATGTAGAAGCTTCGGAAGGTCGAATAATTTTATTTATTGATGAGATGCACACAATTGTCGGAGCAGGAGCAAATGAAGGCTCGATGGATGCTTCAAACTTATTAAAGCCGGCATTGGCCAGAGGTGAATTACATTGTTTAGGTGCCACAACATTAAACGAATATAAAAAATACGTTGAAAAAGATGCTGCATTAGCTCGTCGTTTTCAACCGGTTTTTGTTGCAGAACCCGGAATTGAAGAAAGTATTTCTATTTTGAGAGGTATTAAGGAAAAATTTGAATTACATCATGGGGTGAGAATTTCTGATGCAGCATTGATTTCTGCCGTTACTTTATCTGACAGATATATCAGTGATAGATTTTTACCGGATAAGGCGATTGACTTGATGGATGAAGCCGCAAGCGCATTAAGAATGGCAATAGATTCTAAACCGGAGGAATTAGATAGTTTGGATAGAAAAATATTGCAGCTTAAAATAGAAAGAGAAGCTCTAAAAAAAGAAAAAGATGAGCAATCAAAAAAACGTTTGCAGGAAATCGAAAAAGATATTGCCAATGAAGAAGAAAAAGCAAAGAGATTGTCCGAAAAATGGTTTTCGCAAAAACAGGCTCTTGCTGATTTGACCGATGCAAAAGATAAGCTTGATAAGGCAAAAATAGAAGTGGTAATTGCGCAACGTAACGGACAGTTTGAAAAAGCCGGGCAACTGCAATATGGAGAAATTCCTAATTTAGAGAAAAAAATAAAGGAATTGGAAATAATTGCCGAGGAACAAAAAAATGATACTGTTCAGGTTGTCAGTGACACGGCAATAGCTGAAGTAATTTCTAAATGGACAGGCATTCCGGTAGATAAAATGTTGGAAGGCGAAAAGGATAAATTGCTTCGTATGGAAGAATTTTTATCGCAAAGAGTTGTGGGACAAAAAGATGCAATTTCCGCAGTTTCTAATGCTGTTCGTCGTTCTCGTGCCGGAATTAGCGATCATAAACAGCCTATAGGTTCATTCTTGTTTTTAGGTCCTACCGGTGTAGGAAAAACCGAATTAAGTAAAGCTTTGGCCGAGTTTTTATTTAACGACGAAAATGCGATGTTTAGAATTGATATGTCGGAATATATGGAGAAACATGCGGTTGCTCGTCTTATCGGTTCTCCTCCGGGATATGTCGGATATGAAGAGGGAGGAGCATTAACCGAATCTGTTCGCCGTCGTCCTTATCAGGTTCTTTTGTTTGATGAGGTTGAGAAGGCACATCCTGACGTGTTCAATATATTATTGCAAGTGCTTGATGATGGTCGTTTAACTGATAGCAAAGGACGCACAGTTGATTTCAAAAATACCATAATTATCATGACATCAAATTTAGGGTCAGATATTTTGATGCGAGGTGGTAGTAAAGAAGACGTTATGAATGTTGTCAAATCGGCATTTCGTCCGGAATTTATCAATCGCATAGATGAAATAAGTATGTTCCATAAACTTGGAAGGGAAGATATTCGTCAAATAGCTAAAATACAGTTGCATAATATTGAAAAACGATTGGAAGAAAAAAATATTAAGTTATATTTTAGCGATGCTGCGGTCTCGTGGATTTCAGAAAACGGATATGATGAAATTTTTGGTGCTCGTCCGTTAAAACGTCTGATAAAAACACAAGTTGAAAATAAGCTTGCTTTGAAAATTTTGAACGGTGAGATAACAGATAACAGTACCGCAAGTATTGTAATTAAAGATAATGAACCGGATATAGAGAGAATATAATGGATAATGAATTATTGCAAAAAGCAATGGAAATTGCTTTGACTTATGATGTGCAAACGGCAAAAGATAGTGTTGTAGTTTTTTCCGTAAGTTTTCAGCCTTCAAAAGAAAATAAGGTTAAGGCAAAAGAATATGTAGCACAAAACAGTTCATATACAATCCTTGATTATACTCCTTGTGGAGAAGCATTACTGGAGCTTAATTTGGAAGATTATGCTCAAAATGATGATGATATGGCAAAAATTGCCGAAGTTTGGCGAGTAGCTTCAAAAAGGTTTATGGAATCTGCTTCCGGTAATATAACGGCTTTTGTTGACGGAGCGGATGAGCGAAGCGTTTTTCGTATGGCTGAATTTCCGGAAATTATCAGAAATCCGGATATATTAACCATTAACGGAATCGATAAAGAAGTATTTAAATCTCAGATGGGTTGGTAGTCGGAGATTGTGCGATTTTTTCTTCTTTTTGTTTACCTGCTAACATCTTTTCATAAGTGCTGTTGATTTTAGCAACTTCTTTTTTGAAAGCAGTTAGTTTTTGACCGCGTAAATTTTCGGAAGCAGAGGCCTTTATTGTTAGCGGATTGACACGTTTACCGTTTTGAATTACTTCATAATGCAAATGCGGACCTGTAGAACGTCCGGTAGAGCCGACATAACCGATAATCTGTCCTTGTTTCACTCTGGTACCCGGTTTTATACCTTTTGCGAAGCCGTTCATGTGTCCGTAAGCTGTGCTATATTCACTGTTGTGACGGATTTTTACGTAATTTCCGTATCCGCTACGGTATTGAGCAACTTGAACAACACCATCTCCGGCAGCATAAATATGTGAACCTTTCGGAGCAGGGTAGTCAATTCCCCAATGAACGCGAATATCCTTATATATAGGGTGACGACGACGACCGAAATATGATGAAATTCTACCGGATTGATATTGCATCGGACGACGACTCAATGTCTTTTTCAAGGCTAAACCTTTAGAATCGTAATAATCTACGTTTCCGGTAGAATCTTTGAAACGATACAGTTCTATTTTGCTTTTGCCTAATTTCAATGCTGCAAATACAATATTGCCGTGTTTAGCAATTTTTCCTTCAGGGGTTATGTAATTTTCATATACAATTTCATAGCTGTCGCCTTTTTTTACGTCACGACGAAAGTCTATACTGTATGAAAAAATATTAATAAAGTCGGCAACA
>JAEIGA010015678.1_pt1 | contig 11537 bp, 20 predicted proteins | sample 9270691 | NCBI WGS metagenome assembly JAEIGA01 (sample SAMN17057246, study PRJNA624740) | gut metagenome | biome: biome; isolation source: fecal sample | host: Bos grunniens | place: China: Xizang | collected 2019
CTTACGGTTTCGTTCCAACAAAGATTCGTATAAGCTTTCGGGTGTGACGCCCGCTGAAGAAATAACGATCATCATCGGTTGCGATCGCGCGCCGAAGCCCGTTTTAATTGCGTTATACTGATTAAAATTCGTAATTTCGTGTCCCTCGTTCACCACTCCGACGGACGGGTTTGCACCGTCTTTCCCTTTGGAACGCCCCGAAAGATAGTGAATTTCTCCATCGGTATACGGACAATGAATAAATTTTTCCGTTTTCTTTTCTTTAAACCACTTTGAGAGTTGTTTGCTTTTGATATTTTTGTTAAATAAATCGTACGTACGCTTTGACTGCGTGAGGTTTTCCGCTACGATTTGGCAGAGCGCCGACGGCTCTTTATCTATCCCAACGAAATACCCGATTAGAGGAACGATGAAGGTGTCTTTACCCCACTTTCTGGCAACGAAAAGGTCCATTTCGTTGAAATAACGAAGATATCGGTCTTGCTTTTTATCATACGTCTTTATACCGAGTATACAAGCGGCAATATACCGTTGTTCAAGATTAAGCTCAATCGGTCGTCCCGCCCATAAGCCTTCACGATGACGAAAGGTTTTTGCAAAACGCTCGAATGCGAGAGGGTCGGCTTCTTTATAAAAAATATTTTTCCGGGATATAAGCTCTTTGATTTGGCGAACGTTATTCTTCACGTCCTTATTGAAGTCCTGTGGACGCCTCTCCACGTATTTGATATAATCGGTAATCCAACAAAGCATCCCTTATTCGTCGCTCCTATCCATCAACCCCTTGAATATATCGTCGTCTTTTTCACCGTTCGCCGCCGCAAGTCCAGCTTTCGCTCTCGCCAAAGGCGAAAGTCCTAACTGATCGAAAAGCTTGATACAAAGCGCCGCGTTATCCGCTCGTTTCTTGATATTTGGATTTGCTTTCAACTGATACTTCGGTTCGTTGTCTTTATCGTAGCCACACTCGTATTGCAAATAAGGCGTAGGGTCTTGCTTTAACGCCGCGTCCGCTTCGTCCGTCGCCGCTTTCGCTCGACAATACAATTCCATTAAATGTACGTCTGCGTCGGATACTCGGCAGTTCACCGTTTCCCTAAATATATCTACGAGCCATTTCCAAATTTTTTTTTCTTCCTTCGTAAGCGTTTTCGGGGGTTTGAACTCCTGTTTTAAATAAACGGGCGTATTCTCTTCCCGAGCCTGTATTTGCTTGACGGCTCTTTTTTGTGTTTTATTGTCCGGATTGACCGATACTCTTCTCGGCATTTAATCCCTCCCAAAAATCGTTAAACTTCTGTAAGGCGCTTTTACGACCGTGTTCTTCGCCTTGATGACATTCGACGCACAGTAATTCCAAATTCGTAATATCCAGCCGTCTCTCCCAACACTTGTCTATCGGAAGTACGTGATGCACTTCCTTTCCTGCTCGCACGATTCCTTTCTTCTTGCATCGTTCGCATAAACCGTTTGCAAGCCCAAAATAATAGGTCCGTAGCGTTCGCCAAGCGCTGCTTTGATAAAAAGAATCGTATTTTTCGTGATAATTAGCTTTCTTTTTGTTAAACATTTTATAAATGCCCTGAAAAAACGAAAATTTTTGAAAAGCGGAAAAATGTAGAAATGAGCATGGGGGACGCTTGTCGGCATTTTTCCCCGCCCATCGAGGGGTAGGGGGGCTATATTTGCACCTTTATACTTTGTATAAAAAAGAATAACACAAACTAAATGCGTTTTGGTCCTACTCTTTTCCTTTAAAAGAAAAAACGCAGGAAAAACCTGCGAATTTTTATTGTTTTTTGCTTATTTTTGGCGGTAAAATCAAACGAAAAGCAATCAGCATTTTCTCAATCGCTTGATTTTTTCTTGCAAAGTAAGCGTCTTTGGATATGTAGGAGCTCGCCTGTGATTTTTCCCAACCGCGCCGCCGCCCGATATCTTCTCGAATGTATGCGCGTAGCATAGGCTCGATAAAATCTAAGCATTCGTCTATCCTTTTATTAATCTCCATAAACCGCGCAATCTCCGCCAAAGCATTCTCGTCGTCCGTATGCTCCGCCGCCCGATTCGCACGCTCCGCCACCTTGCGCCTATTATCATAGTCGGCTACGAGTGCGAAAAGGATTTTTTCCGCTCCTGCATTTTTTGCGTCGCGTTTTTTATATTTCACCGTTTACACCTCCCGTTTCCAGCTCAGTCTTAAAAATCATACCTCCGCACCGAAGCGAACGCGACAGCATCATAGGATAGCAATCCTCGCCGAACTGCGCGTAATTACACTTTTGACAATCGGTGTTTTGACACTTTTTCTCCGTCGTTCGTATGATATTGACGATTCTATCGCGATCGGTCTTATCTGCTTTCTGTTTTCTTTTCATTCTTGTTTTTATGCCTCGCCATAAATAATTCAAATTGCACGTCCGCAAGCCCATACGACTTATCATCCAAATAAATATCCGCATAAATTTTACGGGTATCTACACCACCGTACAGCTCGACGTTCTCTCTTGCGCTTTCGTTTATGTAATCGAATGTTAAGCCCACGTCTTTGCACGCCTCCACCGCCGCCTGTAAATAAGAGCCTACTCGACACGTCCATAAAATAAGGATAGAGCCCGCCGCCTTTTGTAGCTTACACCATAAGATAATATCTTCTTTCGGTTTCCCGATCGAAGGATAGGCATTCTCAAAAAGCGTACCGTCAAAATCTACGGCTATAATCTTACGTCTTTGTTGATTTTCCATCTTTACCCTTTCTTTCAAACAATAATTTTTATTTTCGTCCAAATCCGCAAAACTGTGAGGAATATCGTGTACTCGTATATTTTTAGGATTTCGCATACACTTTGTCGTCGTACATTTCTTATTCGTGCAAAAAGTTATATCGTCGCTATGATATTGCTTATCCATTTTGTAGCTCCTCCACGTAGCACCAACTTTGGGGCGGTCTTGTGATAGGTATAATACGATTGCAAGGCGTTCCGTCCGTAGATAAAAACTCGCAACTCTTTCCCTTGCCCAACCGCAAACAATCCTTTCTGCACAAGTTCCCAAACTCGCTCAACTCTTTCGGCTTGTCGTAGATTTTAAGGTTTGATATATGCCAACCGTAAAGTGGTTTACCGTTGCCGTATTCCTGCAATTCTTTCCACGTTAAACAACTACCTTTGCACTCGTCGTTATGGTAAACGTGGTTATAATCCTCGTTGCAATTTCTTACTACTACCGATATGTCGGTTATCCTATCGCAAACAAACTCGCCGATTACTTTGCCGTTGCAGTCATATTCCTTTGCCCTATTATAAATCGCACATTCGGGGCACCTAATCAAACCAAACGCTCCACTTATCGTTATAAAATCATCTTTGCGCTTTTCTTTCGTGCAATAGATATAAACCTTAAACGGCGTTGCCAACTTCGGACGGCTCTTTCGTACTTCAATCGTCTTTTCACCGTTGGCTATCTTCTCGCACCATTTCGGCTGTATGCTAATCAATACTGCTTTCATTCGCGCAACTCCTTTAAGTGTTGTTCCGCTTCTTCACGGGTAAAAAATAGATATGTTCCAGCCTCTCTTAACCAAGCCGCATTATAGTCTTCCGTTCCGTCGTGAGTCAACCGGAAAAGTATGTCGTTCTTTACGATAACTATTTCTTTGACTTCCCATTCGTCAATTCCCGATACTCCGTAGGCAACATACACCGTATCGCCCACCTTGCAAGGCAACTCAATCAGCGTTCCCTGCTCGATTTTATCTTCAAGCTCGGCAAGTTTCCAAACCAAAGCATGTACGGGGTCGCCGTCATTTCCGCTATAAAAAGTATGAAAATACCCGTTTCTATCTTCATATTGTACCGCACCGTTTTCGTATCGTTCTGTCAATCTCTTGTATTTCATCATTCCACCTCCACGCCGTATTTTTCTTTGAAATACTCTCTGATTTCAAAATACAAAATATCAGAAAAATTAATAATTGCGTTTATTTCTTCGTCGCCGTAGTCCGAATTTTTAAAAACAAATCGATTATAAATTTCAGTATGTTTTTCTCCGCAATTTTGAAGAATCTCTTTCGCCGTGTCTTTGACGGCTTTTGCAATATTGCCACCGCAATAATCGGTATTTGGGCAAGTCTTGATTTTCAACTCGTCCACTTGCTTTTGTGCTTTTTCTTCGTTGCTTGAAGCAATTTTCCAAGCGGTTTCAAGTTCCTTTGACTTTGCTTTCCAAGTCTCAACTTGCTTTTGGAGTTCGGCGTTCTCTTCGCGTTCTTCTTCGTATTTCACTTTCCATTCTTCACTTGCTTTACTTGCGCTCGAATATCCGTACTGTAAACGACGGATAAGGTCAAGTATATCTGCCAATAAATTATTAGCCATACAAGCCTTGTCGTTTATAAAGTAAGGGCAATTATCACAATTATCTTTTTGGCAATTTTCCAACGCCTTTACAAGGTCTTCATCGTTTAATTTTTTTTCTTCTTTCATTATCAAACACCTTCTTTTTACACTCTTCTTTATAGTTTTCTATTGCTTGCGACTTTGTATATCCATAGTATTGCTTTACTCCAATTCGGCCGTAAATCACCCATGCGCCACGAATATTTCGCTCTACAAAAAAGATATAACTATTATTCATTTTCTTTCGCTCTTTCCGTTAAATCGTTGTATTCTAATTCTTCACGCTTTGCCATCTTTGCGCGATAGGGCGCAAGAAACTTCATAATTTCAAAAACGCTCTCGCCGGCAACAATCATAAGCATACGCTCAATATCTTTCTTTGCTTTCTTCAAATCGTGTTCGGTATCATATCCGCTCAAAACAAGAGCTCCACCAAAATTTGGAATCAGTATTTTCTTTTGTTTCTCTTCCGTTGTAATTATTCTTTTCATAAACACTCCTTTTTGCAGTTGACTGCAAACCGCTCTACGCCACAGCCTGATTCCTCGAGTGCCGCCGCCCCCACTCGCCCATTTCAGAAAACGGCACTTCGCGCACTACTTTGAGTTTTGACGCTCTCACTTAGTCGAGCGCGTCTGGAACGATTACGTCGTGGATATTTACCTGTACTTCCAAGATCGCCACGTCTTTCCAGCTATCGCCAAACCGTTGCGCAAACGCCAAAGAAGCCACATGCAAACCTTGAACCGCGTATTTGTCAGGATTTTTATCCATTTCAGCTACGAGTTCTTCTCCAATTACGTACTCCGTTTTGTTATCGTAATTGCTGATATATTTTCCATTCTTCTTTCGGACCGCTTTATAATAGGTCGCAAAAATTTGGCTTTTATATTCCCCTGTCGTCCGACGGTTAAACCAAGCCGTGTATTTCTCTTTTACCCGTTCAATTTCCGCCGCCTCTTCGGGCGTTCTATCTTCGTTATCATAGCCACGACATTGCACTATATCCAGCTTGTTCATATCCGGCTTGATTTCCATTGTGTACCAACTTTCCGATAACGCGTTTTTTCGACGGACAAATAAGATGATACTTTCGCCTTTCGCTACCCGTTCGCAATATCGCCCTACGCAATGGCTTTGCCTCACGCCTTCTTCTACGATCTCCCGAGAGGTGGACGGCAAAATTATCGAGTATTTTTTATCGCTCCACTCGCACAACGCTTTGATAGAGTTATACACCGCAAGAATTTGCGCGTCATACACCTGCGTTTCCTGCACTTTCACTTCTTGCATCACCCAATCGTGCATCGTTTTAAAATCGTGTGGCTTGGAAATTTTCGTATCGCTTAAATTCAACCCCAGCCGTCGCGCTTCGGGGATATAATCCGTGTAATCCTTTATAAAATTTGATGCGTCGGAATAACTATCTCTTTGCGTATACCAATATTTGAAAAAGCCCTGTCGAGAAAGAAAACTGTATTCGAAATCGTCGCCGCAACGATTATTTAATTTATCAACAAACTCGATTGCCACCCCCCACTCACTTTTTGCTATCTTCCATCTTTTTATCTCTTTTCGAGCGATTAGCTCTTGAAAGGATAACCAACGACACTCTTCTACTTCGTCTAAGTTTTCTATACCGAGTTCTTTTAAAGATTTAATTGAAAGTATTTGGTCAACCGTTTTTGTTTCAGCCGACGAATCGTACACCGTTTCCGCCAATTTATATAACCCTACTTTATACAACATCTCTAATTTTGGATATTTTTTCTCCTTTAAAAGATACCGAACGGGCTCCACAAAAGATTTCTCTGTCGCAATGCTAAGGACCGAATACTGAAAAATAGAATTTTTAAAGACCCTCTCAATGTTGTAAGGGTACGTATGCAAATTTTGCCAACTGACACGCCAAGCGTCCCAACCCCTTCCGTGTAGCAGACCCGGGCCAACATACCACTTTCCCATCGCTCCTCCGAAAGAAGTATGAAAACAATAATTGTCCCCGTCTGGATACAGATAACACCGCTCTTCTTCTTGCATATACAGTTTATAACTCGTATGTGTGCCTTCAAAACTGCTAACCTTATACCCAACGAATAATCTTTGTACCCAACAATCAGACACAGGCTCGATATAAGCAAAATAATCGCGTTGTTCTATTTTTGTTTTTCTCTTCCAAGACTTCAAAACCACTTTATTCTTACAGCTCGGGCATTCAATTTTTTGACCGCTACGTGCTTGCGTCAAATCTACGCAAGAACCACATTCACAGTAGCCCTTATAGGATTTCGGGGCAATTTTTTCATAAAACATAATTTTATCAAAAAAATCGTTCGCCCATTCGTCCCATACCGTCGGCAAGGCGTCCGACATATATGTAATCGCCCGCCGTGCCTGTTCCTGCCGTCCACGAAATTTACGGTCGTGCTTTTCTTCGGATTTTTTTCTTTTTCTTCTTTTGCCTATGCTATACATACACATACCGCTACCGCCTTATAAAAAGTCTTCCAAAGAAATAGTTCCGCCGCCCACAGAAGGTGCGTTTGCCTGTTGTTGGGGAACGGAAGCCTTTCCTGTCGTTAAGCCGAGATATTCGCTTACTGCCACAATCGACTGTTCCGGCGTAGATACGCACCATGTGTTGCCTTCGTTCGTACCCGTGTTTCTTTTAGCCCCTTCAAAGATTGCTTGATAGCAATCCTCTGCGTTTTTATTAGACGGAATATCACAATCGGGATGTTGCGCCACAACGTATTCCATTACGTCTACGACGGAAGAAAGTACCTTTTTATTTTTATGCGTTTCTATATCTTCCCGCATCATACGAATAAACGCGTTTCCGTTCATAATTTCATATCCTCCTGCCATTTCGTCAAAACTGCCCTCATTGCGTTCCGAAGCTTGTCCGCCGTCTCTTCGTCCGAGCTGTTTAAAATCGTCGAAATTTCCCCGCCTAAACGTTGCAGATCCCCAAATTTAACCTTAAATGTCAACAGAGAATCGTCCGCAATCGTCGTTTTCTTTGCTTTCGCCTCTTCCAACTCCGCCGCCATTTCTTTTAACTTACGTTCTGCCGCTTCTAAATCCGCCGACTTCTTCTTTTCGTTTCTTTCCGCTTTTGCTTTAAGCTTCTCTTCTAATTCAGAGATTCTCGCCGCCTTTTTCCCGTCTTCCTCTTCCAACTCTTTATTACGCTTTTGTGCCTCTTGCAGTTCCGAAACCGTTTGCAGGTCGGGTTGAAACACGACTTCCGGCGTGGGCGCTTCTTTTAATTGCTTTTCTAATTTTTTGTTTTTTGCTAAAAGGTCCTTTACTGATAATTCCGAAACGTGTAATTCCTGTTGCAGGTCCTCTTTTTCTTTTTCAACCGCCGCCTTCGCTTCCGTCATAATCGAAAGCTGTTTGGTCGCCTCGTCCCGTTCCGCAGTAATTGCCTTGATTTCCGCCTCAATACCGCGCACGGACGTTTGCTCTAAATTGATTCTCTCCATCAGCTCTTCTCGCTCGGAAGCGTCTATACTCGTCAACAGTGCAAGCTTCGTGACCCCAAGCGAAGCGTGCCCCTGCAAAAAGCTTTCTGGAAGTTTCTCCGCTATTGAAACGTAATAATACGCTTGTCGTTGCTTGATATGAAGCGCGTCCTCCGTATATTCTTCAAACGCCGTATATCCCGCCGCCTGATAAAGCCGTTCCTCTTTCATCTTTCGCACGTTCTGCACGAACCCCACGAAACTTTCCGTCGCCGACTGTGCGTTATAGCAAATTTGCTTATGTAAGTCGATAAATTGCCGTTGCTCAAACGTGAGCTCGCCGTTCTCCGCCAGCATAAGCTGACTGAATTGTGTGTTTTTGTTGTTTGCCATTGTTTTTTCCCCTTTACACCTTATTTTTATTTTTTTGCATTCGACTGCAATTTTTCCTTTTCTTTTACCGCCGATCGCGCTTGAATAATCTTCGCCACAACGTTCTCTTCTTCAAATATCGGGCAATTCGCCCATAGAAAGCACGGTCCGCAAGGTTTCGCCGAACATCGCGACACATTCTTACAAAATTTCCCCGTCATTCCATCCGCCACTCCTTATGCCTTTCGCAAGCCCTTTGCGCTTCTTCTTTCGTCCGAGCAAAGAAGATTTCATCTGCGTACTGCTTTCCGTATGTACGATATCGCCATTTATACGCATTTCCGTATTTCCAAACCAGAAAGTCGCCGTTTAAACATTCGGCTATAAGGTCGCCGTTTTTCGTCCTTTCCCACGTCGGCTTTTCATTCGACACGCTGAACACCGCTTTGCATTGAGAACACCGCCTAATCTTTTTCCTTACGCTCGAACGCTTGTTATTATAATCGTGATAACCGTTAAACGATAACCGCGCTAACTCCGTTTCGCAAACTGGACATTTGGCAACCAGCACCGCCGTCGGAAATAAAATCGGCTCAACGTTTACTTTCAAAATCTTCCCCTTGCTCATATCCCCTCCTTAAACGACAATCTGTATGTAGCCACGTTCCATAGCGTTTCTCACGACGTCAATCTTTAACCATTCATTATCGCCGTACTTATCTTGTAAGCGAAAAATCGTGTCTTCTAACTGTCTATTCGTCACCAAATGCCCGTTCGCATAGCAGGAACGCAACCAGTCGTATAGGCTTTCTCGAAGTCCGATAGAAACGCCGTGCTCTTTTATAAGCTCCGCGTGGGATTTCATTCGCACGTATTGCCCATCTTCCTTAATGACTTTGCCGACCCAGCGTGGCGTTTGCGCCCGCTTCTCTGTTTCTTCCAAGTAGCGATTGAATACCTCGACCGACGTCTCGTCAGAAAAGTCCAGCGTGTTGTGCTCCCCCCAATCGGCAAGCTCTTCCTCCGAAAAATTTTGAAAATCAAAGCCTCCGTTCTCGCTCACGGGGTAATCATGATTTTTTTTCAATTTCTTTCTTTCTTTCTTATTCGTATTATATATACCTTGTTGTATATCAGTATTATTATAATAAGGTAAAGACGGGCCATTTTGAGCTAAGGGATAGCCCATTTTGGGCTGTGGGGGTAGCCCATTTTGGGCTATGGGATAGCCCATTTTGTCCTGTCCTATTTTCTCAATATTTACTTGCTCCAACGGCACGCATTTAAAGCCGTTCGTTCGACCCGTTTTACTATGATAATCTTCTTTTTTGATCAAGCCGTTTTTTTCTAAACGCTCTAAACTTCGTTTTATTGTGTTTAAGCCACCGCCCGTAAAGTCTGTGATATAATCAAGCGAACCGCGAAACTCCGATTGCCCGTCTTGGGAGAAAGAATACAGCATAGCGTATACGTGCAAATCGTTTCCTTTCAAATGTAAGCGCGTCCGCATCCAACCTTGAATCGTGTAATAATTCTCGTCTTTTATCATAATACGCCTCTTATCCTCCGTAATTTTCGGGTGGCCCGTTTAATTGTGCCTCTTCCAAGTGAAATAGCATTTCCGCTGTTTCTTCTCGCACTACTTCGTCAACGAGCGCCGCAAATCTCGCCAAACTCATATTCGGATTGACCAACAGAGCGTAGTTGATTAAATCGTTATATTCTGCCCGTAGCGGGTATTTCCGCCGATATAATTGCGTTTGATTAATCATCATATCCCTCGTTGTTGAATGATTGATACGTCCACTTGCTTATACCGTTCCGTATTAGAAATTTTATAAAAATCTAAGTAATCTTGAACGTGAAGCTTTCCTTGTATATTCAAACGCACGCCTTGTCCATTAAATTCTGGGTCTATCGTCAAAGAGCGCTTAATATCTCGAATCGTTTTTGCCGCCTCGTCATATCCCATTCCAAGCAAATCCTGCATATCCGCTATGGAAAGATAATCTTTGCTAAAAATCTCTTCTCTTCTCGAATAATTCATATCACACCTCTTTTTTATCGTCTTTAAAACAGCTCACAATATCCCCCACGTCAACATCAAACAAGTCCGCTATTTTTATCGTCGTTTTGACGCTCGGTGTCGTAATTCTATTTTCCCAACTTGAAATTGTTGATTGATTTAACCCGAGCGCAACGGCTAAGGACGCTTGCGTATACCCCTTTTCCTTTCTCAATTGCTTAAACATATCACACCTCCTCGTTTTTCTCTTCATTCGGATAATCTCTTAAAATATTGAGATTATTGATATTATAATCACATTATATCATTTAATATCGAGAATGTCAATATATTTTTATCTGTTTTTCTGATATTTTTTTGATTTTTTTATTTTTTTATGCTATAATAATATTAGAAAAAATAATATTTTGTTTGTATGGAGTATAAAATGAATAGAATTCGAGAATTACGGAAAGCAAAAGGTATAACGCAAGTTCAACTTTGTAAAATTTTAAATATCGCACAACCCACACTATCTGGCTATGAGACAAATACATTTGAACCAGATTATGCCACAATATTAAGAATTGCAGATTATTTTGGCGTATCGGTTGATTATATTCTTTGCCGCCCTTCTGCTCCGAATTTCAAAGCAAGAGATGTCGTAAATATAAAAAATCCGCCCAACGGTTATAACGTGGACGGGCTGGTAAGATTTGAAGAACTGGGAACAATCTGCGCAGGGTTTGACGGCGGAATAGACGAGCAACCTACGGGCGAGATCGTCGAAATCCCTATTTCTATGATCAACGGCGAAGAAAAAGAAGCTTATTTTGTTTTACGAGTACAAGGCGATAGTATGTATCCTCGTTTATTAGAAGGAGACCGTATTCTTTGCAAACGTTGCGACGACGTAGATAGCGGTAGTTTTGCCGTAATTATTTATGACAATGAATGTGCAACGGTAAAAAAGGTGGTTTATCCTATTGATAGAAGTTGGACCGAGCTGAAACCTATTAACCCCGAATACACAACGAAACGCATTGAGGGCGCGGACTTAGACCAATGCCACATTTTGGGGAAAGTTATCAAGCTTATTAGAGATTTATAATTGAGAGGGTTATTATGTATAATTGGTGGAAAAATTTAGAAGACAAAACAAGGAAAACTATTTTTGTTGGATCTATAATAGGATTGTTTTTTCTTTGTTTCCTTTGGATTATAGAAATAAACACGTTTACGTCTATCCTTTTCATTTGCGGATTTGTATGTTATTTTATAATTTTATTTTTA